>SWBZ01001007.1_pt1 | contig 32159 bp, 32 predicted proteins | sample 4693031 | NCBI WGS metagenome assembly SWBZ01 (sample SAMN10267274, study PRJNA491770) | bioreactor metagenome | isolation source: DHS bioreactor inoculated with | place: Japan: off Shimokita Peninsula
CCCCCCCATATAATCTGTCTGCTGAGCCATAAAATTAGCCGTACATTTAGTCCCCCCTTTCAGAGTTTCGATGAATTCAGCCTCTGAAATCTCATACTTCATCCGTACCTCATCGAGTTCTAGCAACTCATCAAAGCAAGAGTTTTGTCAAATTTTTACCTTTACAGACAGACGCCCAGAGTCCCACATAGACTTCATTTGTCTGATTTCTATCGGCATCTACCGGTCAGCTAGTATTTGGAAGTACATTTTCAAAAGTCCATTTGCCTTCAGGGAAGGTGATTCTAATCGTTTCGGAGTTTCCGAGTTTTCGTCTTCCAGAGTCCTTCCATCATATAATATTAGTGGAACATACTATTATTGGTTTCCACTAAGGTTGGCAAATTTACGAGTTCTTCCAATAACGGCAATTCGATGATTATCAGTTGGTTCCTTTATTTGGCGGGGGACTGATTGGGGGACTATTACCAATTTATTAATATCAAATCATTGTTTTTATTATATTTTTTTATGTATAATGGCGGAGGGAGGGGGATTCGAACCCCCGATACGGTTTCGCCGTATACACACTTTCCAGGCGTGCGCCTTCAGCCACTCGGCCACCCCTCCGCAGGGTGCGTCCCCCGCATTTCCGGGGGGACGCGCGGGGAATATACTTGAGGGACGCGAGAATGCAAGGGTTCAAAGCCAACTTCGGTAAATTTAGTCACCTGGCAATGACAATGCGGTGAGATGCCGACAGAAACTTTGAACTCGATGCTGTTTCAACGTACCATGCGCCGGTTCTTCAACAAGCGGGAAGCAAGAATGTGATTATCGGCCGTCTCATTTCCTGGGCCCTGATTGGCGCCGCCTTTGTGGTGCTGGGACATGACCTTTTGCAGTATCTGAACAGTGAAACCTGGCATTCGATCCTTGCCGGAGAATTGTGGTTCCGCCTGAACCCGGAGGGGCTCAATCTTGTGCAGGCCGTAATCCAGCGCTACGTCTGGCCGGCACTCTGGGATCCCGTAATCGTTACCCTGTTGCTGTGGCCGGCCTGGCTGGTCTTTCTGGTGCCGGGAATTGTCCTGCTTCTTCTCTTTCGAAAAAGACGAAAAGCCGAGAGGCGCGGCTACTCCGGCTAGTCATCCCCCATCTTGAGAGCCGCAAGGAAGGCCTCCTGCGGGATGTCGACATTGCCGACCGAGCGCATCCGCTTCTTGCCTTTCTTCTGTTTCTCGAGAAGCTTTTTCTTGCGGGTAATGTCGCCGCCATAACATTTCGCCGTCACGTCCTTGCGAAGGGCCGAGATCGTCTCGCGCGCCACCACCTTGCCGCCGATCGCCGCCTGCAGCGCGATCTTGAACAGCTGGCGGGGGATAAGATCCTTGAGCCGTTCGCAGAGCTGGCGCCCGCGCGCTTCGGCCTGGTCCCTGTGGACGATCATGGCAAGCGCATCGACGGGATCGCCGTTTACAAGAATGGAAAGTTTGACCAGATCGCTTTCCTGATAGCTGTCGAGTTCATAATCGAAGCTCGCATATCCGCGGGTTACCGATTTCAGACGGTCATAGAAATCGAACACGACCTCGTTGAGCGGCAATCGGTAGACGACCATCGCGCGATTGCCGGCATAGGTAAGGTCCGCCTGTACGCCGCGCTTGTCCTCGCAAAGCTTCAGAACCTGACCGAGATATTCGTCCGGAACCATGATCGTTGCCTTGATCCAGGGCTCCTCAATCCGATCAATCTGCATGACGTCGGGCATATCGGCCGGATTATGCATCTCTATCATCGTGCCGTTGCGCATGAAAAGATGATAGACCACCGATGGCGCGGTGGTGATCAGATCAAGATCGAATTCCCGTTCCAGCCGCTCCTGAATGATTTCAAGATGCAGCAGGCCAAGAAACCCGCAACGAAAGCCGAAGCCGAGCGCGGCGGAGGTTTCCGCCTCGAACGAAAAGCTCGCGTCGTTGAGGCGAAGCTTGCCGAGGCTCGATTTCAACTCCGTAAAATCCGCACTATCAACAGGGAAAAGACCGCAAAAAACCACCGGCTGGTTCGGCTTGAAGCCGGGCAGCGGGGTGGCCGCGGGCCTTCTGTCATCAGTAATGGTGTCGCCGACCTTGGTATCCGCAACCTGCTTGATGGCCGCCGTCATGAACCCGATTTCGCCAGGGCCCAGTTCGTCGACCACCAGTCCCTTCGGCGTGAAAACGCCAACGCGATCGACAAGATAGCTGGCCCCTGTTTCCATCATCCTGATTTTCTGGCCCTTCTTGATGACGCCCTGCCGCACACGGAACAGGACGACCACCCCGAGATAGGCGTCATACCAGCTGTCGATCAGCAGGGCCTGAAGCGGCGCAGTACGATCGCCCTTTGGCGGCGGAATATGAGCGACGATCGCTTCGAGCACCTCATCCACGCCTTTCCCCGTTTTTGCCGAGATGGGAATGGCACCGCTTGCGTCGATACCGATCACTTCCTCGATCTGCTCGACCACGCGGTCAACATCGGCGGCGGGCAAGTCAACCTTGTTCAGAACCGGCAGGATTTCATGATTGACCTCAATGGCCTGATAGACATTGGCGAGGGTCTGCGCCTCCACTCCCTGACTGGCATCGACGACGAGGACTGACCCTTCGCACGCGGAAAGGGAGCGGTTCACCTCATAGGCGAAATCCACATGGCCAGGCGTATCAATCAGGTTCAGCGTATAGGTTTCCCCGTCCTTGGCCGTATAGAGCAGCCGAACGGTCTGCGCCTTGATCGTGATACCGCGCTCACGCTCGATATCCATGCTGTCCAGAACCTGCTGCTGCATCTCGCGCTCGTCAAGGCCGCCGCACATCTGGATAAGACGGTCGGCCAGCGTCGACTTGCCGTGATCGATATGGGCAATGATCGAGAAGTTCCTGATTTTACTGAGGTCTGTCATCTAACGCTTTTCAAAAGGTTTTCTGCACATCCAAGTAACAGCTTTATGGACAAATTCAATTGCTATTTTTTCGACGGCAAGGCGACATCGGAGAAGCTGCCGTTGTCGGACGGAATTTTCATGATCCCTGAACAGCTAAAGACGGTTTTTTCGTCCGCCGTCAGGATGCAGGTCGCAAAAATCAATGACCGGGTCCGTTTGATAAGCTGTGTCCGCCCCTCAAGCCAGGCCCCGTTCGGTGCCGGCGCGACAAAATCGCAGGACATCTGGACCGTCGGCAGAAATTTTTGCACACCGGTCAAGGCCTGCGCGCCAATTCCCAGCTGCATATCCGCAAAGGTCATCAGCATGCCACCATGGCAGATATTCGCGGGATTGCAATGTTTTGCCTCGATCCGGAGGCCGAGATAGGCATCATTGTCCAGCTGTTTGATCATCAGCTGTCCCGTTGTCTCGATAAATCCCATCGTGCCGGGAAATTCTATGAAACCTTCTGGTACGTTGTTGGTCATTTCTTTTTTCTCCAGAAACAGAACAAGGGGAGCAATTGCTGCTCCCCTCCTATTCACTTTGGCAGGATATCAGTGGCGCAAGCTGCCGCCGGTTGCCTTCTCGACACTGCCGATCACCTTGGCCGCCACCGCCTCGATCTCATCCTCGGTGAGGGTCCGGTCCATCGGCTGCAATCGGATCGACAGGGCCACCGATTTTTTGCCCGCTGCGATGCGATCCCCTTGATAGACATCGAAAATCGATACGTCCGTAATCATTTTCTTGTCGCTGCCCCGTACCGCCCGAATGATGGCTTCGGCAGGAATATCAACATCAACTTCGAAGGCGAAATCCCGTTCCACCGACTGATAATCCGAGATCGTCAAGGGTGGACGCGCCGTATCCCGTGATTTCGGCAGGGGAACGTTGTCGAGATAAATCTCGAAACCGACAATCGGTCCCTTCACTTTCATGGCCTCCAGCACCCGCGGGTGAATCTCACCGAACGCGGCAAGCCGGTTTTTCGGGCCCAGCTGCATCACACCGGAGCGCCCCGGATGATACCAGTCGGGAGCGCCGGTCACGACCTGAACCGACTCGGCGGGACCGCCAACCGCCTCAAGCAAGGCGAGCGCATCGGCTTTTACATCATAGGCATCGAACTTGCGCCCGTTGCCGGCCCAATGGCGCGATGAAGTTTGCCCGGTGCGAATGCCGCCTGCAACCATAATCTGTCCGTCCGGCTGATCGGAATGATATTCCGAACCCACTTCAAACAAAGAGAGATCGGAAAATCCTCGGGCATGGTTTCGTCCCGCCGCCGCAATCAGGTTCGGCAGCAGCGATGGCCGCATGGCGTCCAAATCCGCGCTGATCGGATTGACGAGCACAATTTCGTCCGGCACGCCGCCAAACAGGTCCGCATGGGCCCGCGGCAGGAACGACCAGGTCACAGCCTCCATCATGCCACGGGCGGCAAGCGCCCGTTTCGCAATACGTACCCGGCGCTGCCTGGCGTTTACCGCCGGCTTGGCGACGACAGTCTCCGTCGGAAGCGGGACCGGGTCGATATTATCATATCCATGGATGCGAAGAATTTCCTCCACGAGATCCGCCTCGCCATCCACATCCATACGCCAGGAAGGAACCTCGGTCTCGATAACGTCGCCCGTCTCTTTTGGCGTAAAACCGAGCCGGTCGAGAATTGTGATCATGTCGGCGACAGGCACATTCACCCCGCCAAGCTCCTTCACGCGGGATTTACGAAGGCTGACAGATTTCTGCCATTTCGGCCCCTCTCCGGCGACGACGACGTCGCTCGGTTCACCGCCGCACAGCTCAAGAACAAGCCGCGTTGCGACTTCCATGGCCGGTTCCACGAAGGCCGGATCAACGCCCCGCTCGAAGCGATACCGCGCATCGGATTCAATGCCGAGCTTACGGCCCGTTGTGGCGATGCTGATCGGATCAAACAGCGCCGCCTCGATAAAGACATTGCGTGTGGTTTCGGAACAGCCCGAGGTTTCTCCGCCCATGATGCCGCCAAGACCGAGCGCCGCTTTGTCATCGGCAATCACGCAGGCATCACTTTCGAGGTCATACTCCTCCCCATCGAGCGCCAGGAGCTTTTCACCCACCGTCGCGAGGCGCGCCTGAATATCGCCACTCACTTTATCCGCGTCGAACACATGAAGCGGACGGGCGAGATCGTAGGTCACGAAGTTGGTGATATCAACCAGGGCCGAGATCGGCCGAAGACCAATCGCACGGAGCTTGTCCTGCAGCCATTTCGGGCTCGGAGCATTCTTGACGCCACGCACATAGCGCCCGACGAACTTCGAGCAGGGAAGCGGGCTTACCTTCTCGAAATTAAGCTTGACCCCGATCGGGCTCTTGAATTTTCCGGCAATGGGACTGGTATCGAGCGGTTTCAGCGTGCCAAAGCCGCTCGCTGCGAGATCCCGCGCAATTCCGTAAACGCCGAGGGCATCCTGATGGTTGGGCGTAATGGCGATTTCAATGACCGGATCATCCAGACCGGCGAGCGCCGCGAACGACGCGCCGATTTCCGTATCCTCCGGCATTTCGATAATGCCGTCATGTTCGTCTGATATGCCCATCTCGCGCTCCGAGACCAGCATGCCGTTGCTTTCGACACCGCGGATTTTCGACGGTTTCAACCAGAGATCCGTCCCCGGCACGTAGGAGCCGGACGGCGCGAAGACACCCTTCATCCCCGTTCGCGCGTTGGGCGCCCCGCACACCACCTGGACGACTTCGCTGCCCGTATCAACCTTGCAGACCCGCAAACGGTCCGCATCGGGATGCTGGACGGCCTCAACCACATGGGCAACCCGAAACGCGGCCAGTTCCTTCGCGCGATCCGTAATCCCCTCAACCTCGAGCCCGATGGCCGTCAGGCGGTCGGACAGCGCCTCCAAGGGCGCATCATAGTCAAGATGCTCTTTCAGCCAGGATACCGTGAATTTCATCGTGACAACCCTCCCCCCAGCGTCGGGACATCCAGCGGGACAAATCCGTAATGTTTAAGCCAGCGCAGATCCGAATCGAAGAAGGCACGAAGATCCGGAATGCCGTATTTCAGCATGGCGATCCGGTCGATGCCCATACCCCAGGCAAAGCCCTGATATTCCGCCGGATCAAGACCGCAATGCTCCAAAACCCGCGGATTGACCATGCCGCAACCGAGAATCTCGAGCCAGTCCTCACCCTCGCCGACCTTGATATGATCGCCGGCGAACGTGCAGCGGATATCCATCTCCGCCGACGGTTCGGTGAAGGGGAAATAGGACGGGCGAAACCGCATGGTGACCTCATCAAGCTCGAAAAAGGCCTTGCAGAATTCCGCGAGCACGCCTTTCAGATGACCCATATGGCTGGTCTTGTCGATAACAAGCCCCTCGATCTGGTGGAACATCGGGGTATGCGTCTGGTCGGAATCGCATCGGAAGGTACGCCCCGGCACGATAATGCGATGCGGCGGCTTCTTCGACTGCATGGTCCGGATCTGAACCGTCGATGTATGCGTGCGCAGAAGCTGGCGCGAGCCGTCTTCCTTTTCCGGCAGGTAGAAAGTGTCATGCATCTGCCGCGCCGGATGTTCCGGCGGGATATTGAGCGCGGTGAAATTGTGGAAATCGTCATCGATGTCCGGGCCTTCGGCAACATCGAAACCCATGCCGGCAAAGATCTCCGTGATCTCATCCATGACCTGGCTGATTGGGTGAATGCGACCCATCGCCTCCGGTCGGACCGGCAGGGTAATGTCGATCCGTTCCTCAGCCAGCTTTGCATCGAGCGCCGCCGCATGAAGCGCCGCCTTGGCATTGTCAATCGCGTCACCGACGGTGGTTTTCAACTTGTTAAGCTTCGGCGCAACGATCTGGCGTTCCGCCGGGTCCATCTGGCCGAGGCCGCGCATCATCAGACTGACGCTGCCCTTTTTGCCCAGCGCCGAAATTCGCAAAGATTCGAGCGCCTCCAGATCGGTTACGTTCCCGATCTGCTCCAGCAATTCCTGTTCAAGCTTTTCAATATCCTGCATCATAACTCGCAATAAAAAAGGGGCCACACACTGGGCCCCCTTTTAATAAAGTGGTCTACGAAAATGTCTAGGTTTTCGAGGGCCCGGATTATCAGGCTTTGGCGGCAGCCTGCTGTGCTGCATCAACCAATGCCTTGAAGGCCTCAGGCTCGCGTACGGCAATATCGGCAAGAACCTTGCGGTCTACTTCAATGCCAGCCAGCTTGAGGCCGTGCATAAAGTTCCCATAGGTCATGCCCAACTCGCGCGAGGCTGCGTTGATGCGCTGGATCCACAGGCTGCGGAAATTCCGCTTCTTGGCCCGGCGGTCCCGGTAAGCATACTGGCCGGCTTTTTCAACTGCCTGTACTGCCGTGCGGAAGGTGTTCTTGCGGCGGCCATAGTAACCTTTGGCTGCCTTGATGACTTTTCTGTGGCGGGCGTGGGTGGTGACGCCGCGTTTTACACGTGCCATGGATCTCTCTCCTTAGCCGTAAGGCATAAATTTTTTGACGATGCGGGCATCCTGATCAGCGAGAATAGTCGTCCCGCGCTGATTGCGGATCTGTTTCTGGGTCCGCTTGATCATGCCATGCTGCTTGCCAGCCTGGTTGGCACGGACTTTCCCCGATGCGGTGAGAGAGAAACGCTTTTTCACGCTGCTCTTGGTCTTTAACTTGGGCATTTCTGGCTTCCTCTAAAATAACCATTGAAGCAATTGAGCAGACTCGGCAGCCCCAATTGGCCGGAATGCTCAGCGAAGCGAGGGTTATACTCTTGCCTTCCGCCAAATTCAAGCCTTTTTAGGGTCTTTTTGAAGCGGGTTTGACAATAGCCATTCCCCGCCGCCATGAAGGCGCGACGGTTCCAGGTTCGGCTGTCAGCGCGCGTGAATTCTACAAGGACTCTAGCTTTGGTTTCTTCGGCTCATCAAATTGAAAGGGCCGCCCCGAGATAAAATCTGAGAGCGGCCCTTAAACTAAATTACATCAGCCTTTCTTGCCAATCGCAATTTTCTTGGCCGACGCTGAAATCTCTTTTGATTTTGGCATTTTTATACGCAGCACGCCATCTTCAAAATCGGCCTCTATCTTATTCGAATCAACATTGGCCGGCAGCCGGAAAGTCCGTTCAAAGGAGCCGTATGCCCGCTCGGAAAAATAAAAGGTCTTTCCCTTTTTTTCCTTTTCCGAATGCTTCTCTCCCTTAATCGTCAGCACGTTATCATCAAGGGAAATTTCAATATCCTTCTCCTTGACGCCTGGAAGTTCCATGGAAATATCATAATCATTCTCTGTCGAGCCAGCTTCCGCGGTAGGTGAGAAAAAATCTTGAACGCGATATCCGAAAGAACGAAATGGCTCGAAAACATCCGGCCACCAGTCATTATTGCGATGAACAGAAATTTTTCTAGACATGATTTCACCTCTTTTATGAAACTCAATGGGTTGAGGCTTCATAAAATAGCTTCTCGCCGGGACAAAACATTGACTCGGGTCAATAGATGACGCGTTCTGAACAATAAAAGGCCTGCATTGTCCGGGAACAGATGCAGGCCTTATAATTACAAACTCAGAGTAGCTCTATTTGGTCGGCGCGATGACCATCGTCATCTGACGGCCTTCCATTTTCGGATGCTGCTCGACCTTCGCAAGCTCCTCCGTCTCGTCGCGAACTTTGTTCAGAAGCTTCATGCCGAGTTCCTGATGAGCCATTTCGCGGCCACGAAAGCGCATTGTCACCTTGACCTTGTCACCGGCGTTCAGAAATTTGTTCACCGCCCGCATTTTGACTTCATAGTCATGCTGGTCGATGTTCGGGCGCATCTTTATTTCCTTGATTTCGAAGGTTTTCTGTTTCTTGCGGGCCTTGGCAGCCTTTTTCTGGGCCTCGAACCGGGCACGCCCGAAATCCATCAGTTTGCAGACCGGTGTCTCGCCGGGAGACACTTCCACAAGATCAAGTCCGGCCTCGTCGGCCAGTCCCATGGCGGCCTGTATGGAAACCAGGCCAATATTGTCGCCTTCCTCATTAATCAACCGAACGCTGACGACATTGATATCTTCATTGGTGCGCGGCCCCTCTTTTGTGGGAACCGTATTTCTCTGTGGGCGAGCTATTTACTTTCTCCTTGAATAATTGATCCACGTCCTCTTTCACGGAAAGAGTTTAACCTTGTTACTCTATATTTTTTAATGATTTATTGCCACAGCTTCTTTAGGTGCCTGGAACAATTCATTGCCCGGGCACCTTTGCTTCCGCGACGAGGGCGGCAATCGCCTCGTCAAGTGGTAAAACTTTCTGGTGTTTTTCACCCAGCCGTCGGATCGAGATTGTCTTTTCTTCCGATTCACGCTTGCCGGCGACCAGCAATGCCGGAACCTTGGCGAGAGAATGCTCGCGAACCTTGTAGTTAATCTTCTCATTGCGAAGATCCATGCTCGCGCGTATCCCATTTGCCTTCAGCGCCGCCAGCACCTCCCGGGCATAATCATCCGCCTCGTCGGTGATGGTGGCGACGACCACCTGCTCCGGCGCCAGCCAGAGTGGGAAGCGCCCCGCATATTCCTCGATCAGAATGCCGATAAACCGCTCCATCGAACCGAAAATGGCACGATGCAGCATGACCGGACGATGTTTCGCCCCATCCTCACCGATATAATTGGCATTCAGACGTTCCGGCAGCACGAAGTCGACCTGCAACGTCCCGCATTGCCAGTCACGGCCAATCGCGTCGGTAAGCACGAATTCCAGCTTCGGGCCATAGAAGGCGCCTTCGCCCGGATTCATGGTGTAGGCGATATTTGTCGCCTCGATTGCATCCCGAAGGGCGCCTTCCGCCTTGTCCCAGATCGCGTCCTCGCCCGCCCGCACCGCGGGTCGGTCCGAGAATTTCACCTTCACTTCGGTGAAGCCGAAATCCTTGTAGACATCGAGCAGGAGCTCGCAGAAGATTTCGGTCTCGGACATGATCTGGTCTTCAGTGCAGAAGATATGCGCATCGTCCTGCGTAAAGCCGCGAACCCGCATGATGCCGTGCAGGGCGCCCGATGGTTCATACCTGTGACAGGACCCGAACTCCGCCATCCGGAGCGGCAGATCCCGGTAACTGGTGATGCCCTGATTGAAGATCTGCACATGGCAGGGGCAGTTCATGGGCTTGAGCGCGAAGGTCCGTTCCTCCGACTCGGTGGTGTACATATGCTCACCGAACTTCTCCCAATGGCCCGACGCCTCCCAGAGCTTGCGATCGACAAGCTGCGGGGTTTTCACTTCCTTATAGTCCGCCCCTTCCAGCTTGTGACGGAGGTACCGTTCAAGGGTGCGGTAAAGGGTCCAGCCCTTCTCGTGCCAGAAGACCATGCCGACGGCCTCTTCCTGCAAATGGAAGAGATCCATCTCACGGCCGAGTTTCCGGTGGTCGCGGCGTTCCGCTTCCTCCAGCCGATGGAGATAGGCCTTCAGTTCCTTCTCATTCCGCCAGGCGGTGCCGTAAATCCGCTGCAGCATCTCATTGCGGGAATCGCCACGCCAATAGGCGCCGGCCAGCTTCATCAGCTTGAAGGCATGGCCGAGCTTCTTGGTTGAGGGAAGATGCGGCCCCCGGCACAAATCCTGAAAATCACCCTGGCGATAGATGCCGATCGGCTGATCTTCCGGAATCGCATGGATAATCTCCGCCTTGTAATGCTCGCCGGAGTTCTTGAAAAACTCGACGGCATCGTTGCGGGACCATTCCTCGCGGGTAATTTCCTCATCCCGGTCGACAATTTCATGCATCCGCTTTTCGATCTTTTCAAGATCGTCGGGAGTAAAGGGCTCCTTGCGGGCGAAATCATAGTAAAAGCCATTCTCAATGGCCGGACCGATCGTCACCTGGGTTTCCGGATATAACTCTTTCACGGCTTCCGCCATCACATGCGCGGCGTCATGACGCAGAAGTTCAAGAACACCCTCATCCTCATCGCGCGACGTGACAATTTCTATCGCAGTGTCCTGATCGAGGATCGTTTTCAGATCCTTCATCTCGCCATCAATGCGCAGCGCAAGCGCCGCTTTCGCAAGGCCCGGTCCGATATCCTGCGCCAACTCCGCGCCTGAAACCGGATTGTCGAAAACCCGCTTGCTCCCGTCGGGGAGCGTAATCTCTACTTGTCCGTTTGCCATTGGGTACCATCCATTCCATGACCGGTCCCGAACAACACCCTGTCCTGGATCCGCGATCATGCGGGGGACTTTAGAAAACTGGCGGGGCATGTCAAGCGATTGCCGCGCGGGAAACCGAATTAACGTGGAAAAGGTTGCATCCCGGAAGAGACTAGTTTCCGAGCACGTCTTCATAAAGTGCAATTGTAGAAGCGCACATATGCTCAATCGCGAAATGCGCGAGGACATGCTGGCGCGCCCGCAAGGCCACAGCTTCACGTGCCTCCGATGACAGGTCAATCGCCGCGGCCAGCGCATCCGCCATCGCCTCGACGTCGCCAACCGGCACCAGCCATCCGGTTTCCCCGTCGAGGATCGTCTCCATCGACCCGCCATGCGCCGTCGCGATCACGGGCCGCCCCATCGCCTGCGCCTCGACTGCAATCCTGCCAAAGCCTTCGGGTACCGAGGTTGCCGAGACAACAACGTCGGAAAGCATCAGCGCCACCGCCATGTCATCGCAATGCCCTTTTATCTGGACCCGGCCTTCAAGACCAAAGGAGACCACCAGTTTGTTGAGCTCCGCGCAATAGGCCTCCCGCCCTTCCGTGCTGCCGACAAGCAGCGCCAGAAATTCCTTCTCCCTGATCCGCGCCAGCGCCTCGATAAAGGTGGTATGGCCTTTCAACCGCGTAAGACGGCCGGGCAACATGATCACGGGAACTCCGTCCGGCAGACCCCAGCTTCGCGACATATCCATGATCCGTTCGGCATGGATTGCGGCGGGATTGAACTTGCGGCAATCGACGCCGCGCGGAATGGTCACTATCTTCTCCGGCGCCACGTCATAATGCGCACGGATATGGTCGGCGATGAAATCGGAAATTGCGATGACACGCTCGCCCTTCGCCATGATCGCGTTATAGGCGTTCTTGAAATAACCGCCGCGGTTATAGGCGGCATGGAAGGTGGTTACGAAATGCGCGCCGGTCCTTTTCGCGGCGAAATAGGCGCTCCAGGCGGGCGCGCGGCTTCGCACATGAACGATATCAACTTCATATTCCTCAATGATCGCCGCGATCCGACTTATATTGCGGCGCATGACAAACGGGTTCTTCGACGCAACCGGAAGCGTGATATGGCGAACGCCAATCCTTTTCAGCTCATGAGTCATGATCCCGCCAGACGAAGCGACGATAGGTGTCCAGCCCCTTTCCTTCAGCGCCGACGCCATCTCGATGGTGCCACGCTCAACGCCGCCGCCATTTAAACTTGGCAGAATTTGCAAAACAGTCGGATGACGCCTTTCACCCTCAGGTGAAGGAGTGCTATGCTCGGGATCGGTTTCGTTCATCAACGGTTACTATTGCTCAAAAATGACTTCGACTGACACACCTAGTATGCTGCCCCGGCCCGATGGTCAATCCCTCGCCTATCATCACACCGCCGGCTTCTCGCCCGGAGTGATATTCTGCTCGGGCTTCATGTCGGATATGGAAGGGACCAAAGCCACCGCCCTTGAAAAGGCGATGAAAGCCCTTCACCGCAGCTATACACGATTTGACTATCTGGGGCACGGGCAATCGACCGGTAATTTTACCGACGGCACGATCAGCCGCTGGACAGATGATGCGCTTGCGATCCTCGACGATTGCACGGCGGGCCCGCAAATTATCGTCGGCTCTTCCATGGGCGGCTGGATCGGCCTGCGCATGGCGTTGCTGCGTCCGGAGCGCATTGCCGGATTTGTCGGTATTGCCGCCGCGCCGGATTTTACCGCGCGCATGTGGGAGGATATGCCGCCAGACGGGAAAGAGGCGATCAAAAGCAAGGGATTCTGGGAACAGCCATCGGAATATTCGGATGAACCCTATATCATTACCAAAAAGCTTCTGGATGACGGGCCGCGCAACTTTCTGCTGGACGGGCCGATCGATGTGACCTGCCCCGTTCATCTGCTTCAGGGCATGAAGGACGATAGCGTACCCTGGCAAACCGCCCTCAAGATACAGGAAGCGCTGGTCAGCGAAGATGTGACCGTCTCCCTGATAAAAAACGGCGACCATCGCCTGTCCGAGCCGGATGACATTACGCGTCTGATCCTGGCGACGGAGCGTATCGGCAATATGCGCTAGCTTACGAAAATTTATACTAAACTGCCGTAAATCGGTCATATTTTTCGCCTAGTTTTTACTTGCAGTCGAGTAGGCGATTGATCGCTAAGCCATTAAAATAAAAACCTATTTGGCGGCGACATTGATTTGGCGTCCTGATCCGGCTACGCACCTGAAAAAAGAGTGATATGGATCACTGGACATTAATAAAAAAAGCACCAAATAGGGTGTATAGCTTAGTACAGACGCTATCAAACCTTTGCTGATCCTTGGGAAAGTCCCCCTCTCCCATCGAAAGGCAATATAAAGCCGGATCGATCCCCCCTCTCGGTCCGGCTTTTTTTATGCCGTTACTTGGAACCGGGCGGTGATTGCATCCACTTTACTATTCTCATTGCCGGGAGTATCCAGATGACGCCCGCGAGTGGATAAAAAATCAGTTCCGCGAGCTTGTTAGCGGGCAGAAACTGCACGGCGATGAACAGGCATATTGCGCAATAGGCGGTCAGAAGAACGAGCAGTCCTGCCAGCCCAATTATTTTTCGAGAGTTCATCGTCATCCAGCGAATTTTACGGTATTAATTACAGTCGTCATGTTAACCATAGTGGCGCGCCACATAAAGGAAAACACGCGGCGATTGCCATATTTTTGACAAAAAGCCAACGCATGCCGGACATTATTGTATGGCCAAATCCGGCATATTTAGAAAGAGTACAATTGAGGATTAATATGTTTCACAAGAAACCGAAATTGACGGATGCTCCCGAGGAAAAGCAGGAAACATCATCTACACCGGAACAGAAACTGGAAAGCAGAGTAAAACCGATGACTACAACTGGCGGAACAAGAAGCTTTGGCATTGATAATGGTTTGCGTCCGAAACCCGCCCCCTACGGCATGGGGGCAGAGGAAAAAAAGGAAGGCAGCAAGCTTCATGTCGGCGCGGATATTCATCTGAAAGGTGAAATTACCTCCTGCGATCGCCTGATCGTCGAAGGCAAGGTCGAGGCCTCGATGACCAGCAAGGAAATCGAGATCAGCAAGAGCGGCATCTTCAATGGCACCGTCGATATCGATACGGCCGATATTTCCGGCCAGTTTGATGGCACCATGAAGGCCCGCAAGCGCCTCGTCATCCGCAAGACCGGCAAGGTCACCGGTAACATCAGCTACGGCGAGATCGAGATCGAACCGGGCGGAGAAATCGGCGGGACAATGAAAAAAATCGCCGGGGAGCAGGGAAGCCTCCTCTCGGAAATGGAAAACAGCAAAGACAAGTCGAAAGAAGCGGCTGACGCTGACGAAGAAAAGGAATCTGCCTAAGCTTCCCTGTTTTTTCCGTCCTTGCGTCGCATTGAAGCCTTTTTCGCGACGGAATTCAGCCTGCCGCCCGTTCAATGGATAATCGTGACGTGCGGCAGACCGCCCTTCCATGGAACCGTCAGGTGATGATGCATAGTCTAAGCGAGATTGATAAAGATGCTGCGCTTATGCAGGAAGTCGCCGACGGCAACGCTTCCGCGAGCCGGATCATTGCCGATCTGTATCTTAACGGATCCTACCGCTTGGCGATGCGTATTCTGGGAGATAACGGCCTCGCTGAAGATATGGCGCAGGAGGCCTTTATCCGGCTGTGGAAACAGGCGCCGAAATGGCAGGCGAAAGCCCAGATAAAAACCTGGCTGCATCGCGTCACCCATAATTTATGTGTTGATTATTTGCGCAAGCAAAAGCGGTATAGTGATGATGAAATTCCGGATGTGGAAGATCCCAGGCCAGGTGTGCTAGAGATTAAGGCACAGCAGCAGCTCGGCGACAAAGTCACCGAAGCCCTGCAAAAGCTTCCGGCCCGGCAGCGTATCGCGATTTCGCTGGTGCATTTTGAGGAATGTGGAAATATAGAGGCAGCGGCCATTATGGATATTTCGGTTGACGCTCTGGAATCCCTGCTTGCGCGGGGCCGGCGTAAATTGAAGGAACTGCTGCTGCCCGCCCGGCGCTTGATGGATGGAGAGGACAGATGAAAGATATCCTGTCGACAGATCTTGAACGGTTCAAGGCGGTCGTAGAGACATACGGCGCGCGTGAGGAAGCATGGCCGACGGCCGATCACGAGATGATGCAAAGGCTGCTGGAGACCTCCGATGTTGCCCGGAGCCTGCTGCGCCAGGAAAAGAAATTCGACCTGCTTCTTCAGGAACAGTCGCGGCCTATCGTCGCGTCGTCGGATTTGCTGGGTCGCGTGCTGGTCAATGCCGAGGACATCAACCAGGGTTCTCTCTTCCGGAGCCTCTGGCCCTTCGGCTCCCTCTGGCAGCCTGCGGCGGGAATGGCAGTGGCGGCCTGTATCGGTATCCTGCTGGGTTTTTCGAGCCCCAATATTCTCAACAATGGTGATGAATATACGCTGAATGATACCGTGTTCAGCGGCGGAACCATGATCGATTTGGAAACTGAATATGAGAATCTCTAGGCAAAAAATACTCTCCGCCGCGCTGATCTTGTCGCTTGCCGTTAATGTCGTCATCGGCGGCTTCGTCATCACTCAATGGGTTGATCACGGCGACAAGCGGCGTCACGACAGGTTTCATTTCGACAGACGGGCCGCCGCGACCGTTCTCGGCGATGAGCAGCAGGAAAAATTCGAGCAGCTCTGGAAGGAAAGACGGAGCAGCCTCCGTCCCTATTTCAAGGAGTTCCGTCAATATCGTGAGAAACTCGCGGAATTGTTCAGTGCCGAAACTCTCGATCTTCCGGCCATCAACCAGACCTATGCGGACATGATCGCCAAGCAGATCCAGATCGAAAGCTATTTACAGGCGACGATGCTGGAGCTCGCGAAATCTCTGCCGGAGGACAAACGCGCGGCTTTTTTCATGAAGGGCTTCCACCCGCCGAAAAAAGCGCCAAAGCCGAAAAAAGACGCCGCTGAATGACGGACCGCAGACAATTCGCTCCCGCAACGGAGCGAAACCGGACCCCGATTCTGAATGTCCTTAAAGACTGGCTGCCGGAGACGGGTACGGTGCTGGAAATCGCCAGCGGCACCGGCGAGCATGCCGTATTTTTCGCACCCCGCATCACGCCACTCAAGTGGCAACCCAGCAACCGCGAGATGGACCAGATAGAGAGCGTTACCGACTGGATCGCTCATAGCCCGTCTGAAAACCTGTTGCCGCCAGTGACGCTTGACGTGACGGAGCCGCTCTGGCCTGTTGAAGAGGCTCATTACAATGGCGCGCCCATTACCGCGATCTTTAACGCCAATATGATCCATATCTCGCCCTGGCGAACCTGCGAAGGATTAATGGCGGGTGCCGGCCGCATCCTGCCGAAGGGTGGACGGCTTTTTCTCTACGGCCCCTTCAAATACGATGGCAGGCACACATCCCAGTCCAATGAGGAATTCGATGGCTGGTTGAAGGCGCGTGACGGCGAATTCGGCGTGCGGGACATCCGGGATGTAATGGACGAAGCGTCAAAGAACGGCATTCGGCATTTGATCGCAAGACCGATGCCCGCGAATAATTTTTTACATCTCTTCGAAAAAGCCTGAAAGCCGGGCCATGAAAAAGGGCCGCCCCGAGGGGCGGCCCGATTGTCTTCGATATGGCGAAGAGCTTAGAAGCCCATGCCGCCCATACCGCCCATACCACCCATGTCGGGCATAGCCGGCGCGCCGGAGTCTTTCGCCGGAAGATCGGCGATCATGGCTTCGGTCGTAATCAGCAGGCCGGCGATCGAGGCCGCATCTTCCAATGCAGCGCGGACAACCTTGGCCGGATCGATAACACCATCGGCAGGCATATCGCCATAATTGCCGGTCTGGGCGTTGAAGCCATAGCTGTTGCTCTTCTGCTCAAGCAGCTTGCCAACAACAACGGCGCCATCGGAGCCAGCGTTTTCGGCAATCTGGCGGCACGGAGCCTGAAGAGCGCGACGAACAATTTTGATACCAACGTTCTGATCTTCATTCTCGCCTTTAAGGCCGTCAAGCGCACGGGATGCGTACAGCAGCGCAACACCGCCACCGGCAACAATGCCTTCTTCAACAGCCGCGCGGGTTGCATGAAGCGCATCATCGACGCGGTCTTTGCGTTCCTTCACTTCGGTTTCCGTCGCACCGCCAACCTTGATCACGGCAACACCGCCGGCAAGTTTAGCCAGACGTTCCTGCAGTTTTTCGCGGTCATAATCAGAGGAGGTTTCCTCGATCTGGCTGCGGATCTGGTTGCAACGGCCTTCGATATCCGCCTTTTCACCAGCGCCATCAATGATGGTGGTTTCTTCCTTGGAAATCGAAACAGATTTCGCCGTACCCAGCATATCAAGACCGACATTTTCGAGCTTGATACCGAGTTCTTCGGAGATCACCTGGCCACCGGTCAGGATCGCGATATCTTCGAGCATCGCCTTGCGACGATCGCCAAAGCCCGGAGCCTTCACCGCAGCGATTTTCAGGCCGCCACGGAGCTTGTTGACCACGAGCGTGGCAAGAGCCTCACCTTCAATATCTTCTGCGATAATGAGAAGCGGCTTGCCCGCCTGAACAACGGCTTCAAGAAGCGGCAGCATCGGCTGCAGGTTGGTGAGTTTCTTTTCGTGAAGCAGGATGTAGGGGCTGTCCATGTCGGCAACCATTTTCTCTGCATTGGTCACGAAGTAAGGAGAGAGGTAACCGCGGTCAAACTGCATGCCTTCAACGACGTCCAGTTCGGTCGCGAGACCTTTTGCTTCCTCAACCGTGATAACGCCTTCGTTGCCGACGCGCTGCATGGCTTCGGAAATAATGTTGCCAATTTCAGATTCGCCATTCGCGGAGATCGTGCCGACCTGGGCGATTTCGTCCTGGCTGGAAACCGGCTTTGACATGTCCTTAATGGATGCAACAGCCTTGGCAACGGCAAGGTCGATACCGCGCTTCAGATCCATCGGGTTCATGGCCGCGGCAACCGCCTTCAGGCCTTCCTGGATGATGGACTGGGCCAGCACCGTCGCCGTCGTCGTGCCGTCACCGGCAATGTCGTTGGTCTTGGATGCAACTTCCTTGACCATCTGCGCGCCCATATTTTCAAACTTGTCTTCAAGTTCGATTTCCTTGGCAACGGTCACACCGTCCTTGGTGATGCGCGGAGAGCCGAAAGATTTGTCGATAACGACGTTGCGGCCTTTCGGGCCGAGGGTCACTTTCACAGCGTCCGCAAGGGTGTTTACGCCCTTCAGCATGCGCCGGCGAGCGTCTGTGTTAAATTTGACTTCTTTTGCCATGTCTAATTTCCTCAATCACAAATGTGCTGATTTAGGCCAAAATGCCCATGATGTCTGATTCTTTCATGATCAAGACGTCTTCACCGTCGACCTTGATCTCGGTTCCGGACCATTTTCCGAAAACAACCTTGTCGCCGACTTTCACGTCGAGCGGTCGGACGGTTCCATCTTCCGCAATCGCGCCGTTACCCACGGCAAGAACATCGCCTTGAGATGGTTTTTCCTGCGCACTATCCACAAGGATAATGCCGCCGGCTGTTTTTTCTTCAGCCTCAACGCGCTTCACCAATACGCGATCGTGCAATGGACGAAATTTCATTAAAGTCTCCCTCATCCTAGAATAAGTAGTCGTTAAATTGATTGTTAGCACTCTCCAGGTAAGAGTGCTAACAAATTCGCTAGGGATGTAATAAAAAGCTAAGCGGCTGTCAAGGGATGAGAAAAAATTCCTTTGTAAACCGTCGTTCCGTGAATTATTCGACGATTTGCCATCAATGAGCGCCAAATTTCTTGGCGTAATCCGGATTTTCCAGTAGATAAAGCCCCAACGCCTGCCCCGCACATAAGTTATGGGCGGTGTCCATACAAGTGAAGAATCGTTAAAAGGCGCAAAATTTCCGTGACGACATCCCTCCTTACGCAACTCAGTCACATCGTCGGTCAGGCCTTCGGGGCGGTTGGAATCGATCCCTCTTTCGGCACGACCTTTCCCTCGCAGCGGCGCGATCTGGGCCAGTTCCAGTGCAACGGTGCCCTTGCGGCGGCGAAGCAGGCAGGGCGGAACCCGCGGGATATCGGCGCGGAGGTCATGGCTGAACTCGAGAAGTCAGGCCTATTTTCCGAGATTACGCTCGCCGGGCCGGGCTTTATCAATATGCGGCTTACCGATGATTTGCTTCTCGGCCATATCAGCGATCTTGCCGAAGACCCTCAGTTCGGATGCCGGAGCTTCCATACACCGCAGAAAGTCATTCTCGATTACGGCGGACCGAATGTCGCCAAGGCGATGCATGTCGGGCATTTGCGCGCGACCATCATCGGCGAAAGCCTCCGTCGCCTGCGGGTCTTTCTCGGGGATGAGGTGATCAGCGATGTGCATTTCGGTGACTGGGGCCTGCCCATGGGCCTGCTGATCAAGGAAATCGAGCGGCGCAACCCCGACCTGCCCTATTTCGATGAGAGCTTCAAAGGGCCCTATCCCGACACGTCGCCCGTGACGGTCGAGGAGCTTCAGGAGATTTATCCCGCCGCCTCTGCCCGCAGCAAGGAGGATCCGGCCTTTCTTGAAGCGGCGCGCCTTGCCACCTTCGACCTGCAAAAGGGCCGTCCCGGCTATCGCGCACTGTGGCAGCATATGCGCGATATCTCCATCGCCGAAACGCGCACGGATTTTGATCTGCTGGGCGCGCAGTTCACCGAATGGAAGGGCGAGGCGGATACGAACGACCATATTCCGGTGATGCTGGCCCGCCTGAAAGCGGAGGGTTATTCGGAAATGTCCGAAGGCGCCATCGTGGTCAATGTGGCGGAAGAGGGCGACAAAAAGGAAATGCCGCCGCTTATTCTCGAAAAGTCGGATGGCGCGGTGATGTATGGCACCACCGATCTGGCCACCATCGAGATGCGAAGCGAGCTCCATGATCCCGATAGCATCTTCTATGTGGTCGATGCGCGGCAGAGCCTGCACTTCGAGCAGGTGTTCCGCGCGGCGAGAAAATGCCACAGCCTGAAACCGGCATGCCATCTGGAACATATCGGCTTCGGCACCGTCAATGGCCGCGACGGAAAGCCGCTTAAAACCCGCGATGGCGGCGTCGTTCGCCTGCGCAGTCTCATAGAGGACGCAATCGACGAAGCGCGGAAGGTGGTCCGCGATACCGGCATGGCCGAACGTTTTGAGCCGGCGGAACTTGACGATATCGCGACAAAGGTTGGCATTGCGGCGATCAAATTTGCCGACCTATCGAACCAGCGAATGTCGAATTACATCTTCGATCTGGAGAGATTTACGAAATTCGAGGGCCGGACGGGTCCTTATCAGATGTATGCTGCCGTCCGTATCAAGTCGATGCTACGAAAGGCGGCTGAACAAAAGCTCGTTGACGGGCGCCTGATGGCGACGCATGACGCGGAGCGGAACCTGATGCTGGCGCTTGCGGCACTTCCGGAAGCTGTGGCGGGAGCCAGCGAGAAAAACGCGCCTAACATTCTCTGCGATCACGTCTATTCCTTAAGTCAGGAATTCAACGCCTTCTATCATGAATGCCCGGTGCTGGGTGAAGCGAATGCTGACATCCGCGCGTCCCGCCTCCGTCTCTGCGCCATTACGCTTCGGCAGATGGAGCAAATACTTTTCGTTCTCGGAATTGACGTTCCTGAAAGAATGTAAAGAATTTTAAATACTTGTCTCATATCTTTTCGCGCAAACTGCGTAACCCGTAATCAAGAGGAATACATCGTGCAAGAGGAAATGAAGAAACTTAAACCAGGTGTCGTTACAGGTAGCGACTATCTGACTCTCGTTCGAAACTGCAAGGCGCAGGGCTTTGCACTGCCCGCGATCAACGTCACCAGCACCAATACGCTGAATGCGGCGCTGGAAGGGGCAATGCTCAGCAAGTCTGACATTATCATTCAGCTGTCCAACGGCGGCGCGCAGTTCTTTGCGGGCAAGGGCATCAAGGATGTCGACAAGGCCCGCGTTGTCGGCGCAATCTCGGCCGCCCGTCACGCGCATACCGTGGCCAAAGAATATGGCATCTGCGTCGTCCTGCATACCGACCATGCGAACAAGGGACTTGTTCCCTGGGTGGAAAGCATGATTGATGCGAGCGAAGCCGAATTTGCTGCGACCGGAAAACCGCTTTTCAGTTCCCATATGCTGGATCTTTCCGAAGAGCCGATTGAGGAAAATCTCGCAGAATGCGAACGCATACTGAAACGCCTCGCAAAAATCGACATGAGCCTCGAAATCGAGCTTGGCGTGACCGGCGGCGAGGAAGACGGCGTCGGCAGTGATGTCGATGCCATGGACAACAGCAAGCTCTATACCCAGCCTGAAGAAGTATTGCAGGCCTATGAACGCCTCTCGCCAATCGGGCATTTCTCTGTCGCCGCGGCCTTTGGCAACGTGCATGGCGTTTACAAGCCGGGAAATGTCCAACTTCGCCCCGAAATCCTCCAGGCGTCGCAACAGCATGTGCAAAGTATTTACGACACGAAGGAAAAGCCACTCGACTTCGTTTTCCATGGCGGCTCCGGCTCCAGCCCCGAAGAAATTGCAGAGGCCGTAAGCTATGGCGTGTTCAAGATGAATGTCGACACCGACACGCAGTTCGCCTTCTCCAAACCGGTCGGCGATTATGTGGAGGCGCATCCGAAAGCCTTCAAATACCAGATCGACCCGGTTGACGGCACGCCATTCAAGAAACACTACGATCCGCGCGCCTGGTTGCGGGAATGCGAAAAGTCGATGGCCGATCGCGTACAGCAGGCCTGCCAAGAGCTGGGCGCCACCGGCAAGTCGATCGCCGACGTGTAAACACCTCCGGATTACTAGGAAAGGGCCGCGCAGATTGCGTGGCCTTTTTTTGTTGCCTTGCCAATAGTAGGTATAGCAACTATATTGCCGGGATTATGCTGAGCAAGGATGAAAATACCCTGGGTACGCTGGTTCACGAGGTCGCGCATTTACTGCGCACACTCATTGACCGGCGGGTTGACCCCTATAATCTGACGCGGGCGAAATGGCTCGCCCTTGGCGTTCTTGACCGCCGCGAAGGGATCACCCAGACGGAACTGGCCGAGTATCTGGAGCTGGATAAATCGACGGTCGGCCGACTGATCGACCGACTGGTGCAGCGGGGCTTCGTTGTCCGCCGGAAAGATCCGAAGGACCGGCGCGTCTTCCGGATATTTTTTGCCGAATCGGCCCAGCCAATTCTCTCCGAACTTGAACAGGTCGGTGCCGGCGTTCGCGCCGATGCCCTTGCCGGCATCTCCAAGCAGGATCAGGAGAAACTGTTGTCACTGCTGGATCAGGTCAAGACCAATCTCCTCAACGCGCAAGAGCGGACATAACGCAAAAACATGTACCAAAATGATAAGGCAAAAACAGCCAAGAGTGCGCCGACATGGCATCTCTTCGTACCCAAGCTCTATACTCTCCTCCGTCTTGGATATTCATGGACGGATTTGCGCCATGACGCCATCGCCGGGCTGACCGTTGCGATTGTCGCCCTGCCGCTCGCCATGGCACTGGCGATCGCATCCGGTGCGACGCCCGACAAGGGTCTGATAACGGCGATCATCGCGGGATTTCTCATCTCCGCTCTCGGCGGGAGCCGGTTTCAAATCGGCGGACCGACGGGCGCCTTTGTCGTCGTTGTCTTCGACGTCATCAATCGGCACGGTTACGACGGCTTGATCGTTTCGACCATCATGGCGGGCTTCATGTTGATCATCGCGGGCCTGATGCGCCTTGGCACCTTCATCAAATATATCCCGCAGCCGGTCGTCACAGGTTTCACGAGCGGGATCGCCGTCATCATCTTCTCAAGTCAGCTAAATGCCTTCTTTGGTTTTGGCATAGACGGGCTGTCCGCCAATGTGATCGGCGAATGGACGACCTATCTTTCCAGCCTGTCCCGCATTGACCCCATCACATCCGGTCTTGCGGCCGCTACGCTCGCGCTGATTATCCTGATGCGCGTTTATATGCCCAAAGCGCCCGGATTCCTGGTCGCCCTGATGCTCGGCGCGGTCATCGCGGTGCTTTTCAGCCTGCCGGTGGCAACCATCGGCTCACAGTTTGGCGACCTTCCGAAATTTCTACCGGCACCGTCGCTGCCCCAATTCAGCCTGCAGGAGATACCGGCACTTTTGCCAAGCGCCTTCACCATTGCCTTTCTCGCCGGCGTGGAATCGCTGCTCTCCGCCGTCGTCGCCGATGGCATGACCGGTCGCCGTCACCGGTCCAATTGTGAGCTGGTGGCGCAAGGAGTAGCAAATATGGCGTCCGGCTTTTTTGGCGGCATGCCCGCCACCGGCGCCATCGCGCGAACCGCCACCAATATCAAGTCGGGCGGGCGCACGCCGGTCGCCGGTATGCTGCATGCGGTTTTCCTTTTGCTGATCATGTTGCTCTTCGCGCCGCTCGCCGTCTATGTGCCCCTCGCCTGCCTTGCGGCCGTTCTGGTGATCGTCGCCTGGAATATGAGCGAATTTGACCGCTTCGTTAATCTCCTGAAAGCGCCCATGGGCGACCGGCTTGTGCTTGTCACAACCTTTCTTCTCACCGTGCTTGTCGATCTCACGGTCGCTATTGAAGTCGGCGTTGTCTTTGCGGCGCTTGTCTTTATGCACAGGATGGCCGGGGCTGTGGAAATCGCGACCCATGTGACCCTCCTCGAAGGCGACCGGGATGATCTCGCGGATTCGTCCCAAAGCGCCTATGTTCCGGGCCACGGACTGCCCAAAGGGATAGAGACCTATGAGATTACCGGCCCGTTTTTCTTCGGCACCGTTTCGCTTCTCGCCGATGTGCTGGACAGGATTGACGTCACGACCGAGGTTATCATCCTCCGTCTCGCCAAGGTCCCGATGATTGACGCAACCGGCGCAACGGCGCTTTCGGATTTTGTCGACCGCAGCCTCAGCAAAGGTCAGGTGATCATACTTTCCGAAGCGCAGCCGGCGCCGCTCAAATTGCTCACGCGGATGCAGGAGGAGAAGAATGGCGGCAATCTATTGCTTGCCGCCAGCTTCGAGGACGCGAAACGCTTCGCCCTCGCCCGTCAGTCGGAAAAACCGTAACCCTTTAGCCTCGACCGCGATCAATAGGCGATGGCGCAGCCGTCTTTGCGGCTTTCAGAGCCGGCGGAGAGAACGCCCGTTTCCGGGTCGATGGCGATCATCTGGCCACCGCCAAGCGGCATCGTCGTATCGGCAAGCTCATATCCCATGCCGACAAGCTCCGCGCGGACAGAGGCGGGGATGCCCTCCTCGACTTCCAGAATACCCGCATCGTAAAAGGCGCGCGGACTGTCGATCGCTTCCTGCACGTCCATGCCGAAATTCCAGATATTCGTGAGCACATGCGCATGGCCGACGGGCTGATAGCCGCCGCCCATGACGCCATAGCTGATCGCCGCCTTTCCGCCTTTGGTCACCATTCCCGGAATAATCGTGTGCATCGGGCGTTTTCCGGGCGCGATGCAGTTCGGATGGTCGGGATCGACCACGAATCCATATCCCCTGTTCTGAAAGATCACACCGGTCTTCGCGCAGGCGATGCCGGAGCCGAATCCCTGGAAGAGCGAATTGATGAAGGAAACCGCGTTACGGTCCTTGTCGACGACCGAGATATAAACAGTATCGCGATGCCGCTCGAGCGCGTTGGCGCCGGTCGGATCGCCGGCTTTTCCAACTTCTATATAGCCGCAGAGATGTTCGGCAAATTCATCGGAGAGCAGCATATCGATGGGGACGTCCGCCTTGGTCGGGTCCGCGACATACTTGTTCCGCGCAAGATAGGCGAGCCGCGCCGCCTCCGCTTCCAGATGCAGGCGCATCGCGCCGTTGGGATCCAGTCCGTCGTGATCATATCTTTTCAGGATATTCAACATGATAAGCGCCGTAATGCCCTGACCGTTCGGCGGAATCTGGTGGACGTGGTGACCCTCATATTCCGAATGAATTGGCGTGACGAAATCCGCATGGGTAGCCGCGAAATCCGCCGCCTCATGCACGCCGCCGGCGGCCCGGAGAGTTTCCGCCATCTGTGCGGCGATCTCGCCTTCATAGAAGGCGCTACGCCCCTTCTTCGCCACGGCTTTGAGCGTGGCGGCCAACTTCGGCAATCGCCAGATGGAGCCTGCCGCTGGCGCCTTGCCGCCTTTCAGATACAGATCACTCGCCGCCTTGTTCTTCAAAAGCCGCTTGACGCCCATTTCCCAATCAAGAGACGTACGCTGCGTGACCGGAAAGCCGTTTTCCGCATAGTCAATGGCGGGAGCAAGAAGGTCGGCGAAATCCATACTGCCGTATTTTTCATGGAGCCGCGTCCAGGCATCAATCGCGCCCGGAATAGTGACGGAATGAGCGCTCTCGGGGTCGAGTTTGTTGATGCCCTTTGACATCAGGTAATCCGCACTCAACGCCGCCGGTGCCTTGCCGGACCCATTCAGCCCCTCGATGTCGCCGCCGCCGCCCACGGCAACAAGGGCGAAGCAGTCCCCGCCGATGCCGGTCTGCATCGGATCGACAACGCATTGAATGGCGCAGGCCGCAATGGCGGCATCCATCGCGTTACCGCCCGATTTAAGAATGCTGAGGGCGGCCTGACTGGAATGCGTACTCGACGTGGCGACAGCGCCATTCACACCATAGGTCACGGAACGGCCGGCTTGATAGAAATTGCGCAAGGGACACCTTTTTTCTTTATTGTTGGGGACGACGTAGATTACGCCATGTCAGGACGATGTGCAAAAGCGCAAAGACTGTTTTGGAAGTTTTTCCGCGGTACGGAACAAGTTCGACTACCAGAGACGGACAATCACATATTTTGTGAAGGCGTCATCCACCTGCAACTGACTTGCCGCCCGCCAGGCTGCGAGGGCGTCATCGTAGTTGTCGAAAAAACCCCGGACATCCATTTCCTTCAGATCAATGAAATCCTTGCCCCGCGTGTCCGCCACTTTGCCGCCAAATACAACGAACAATCCGTTTTCAGACTTTGAAGCCGTCTCCGTCATGACACCTCTTTACATTAAAGTTTGATCCCCCGTCGATCAGACGACGGGTTTCCTAAATAATATGCGCCGGTTATAGCGGGAATATTCAAAGAAGCAATGCGCGGCATGCAATATGACGAAAATCTTTACTCCCAGTTATCGCGCGATGCCGACAGGCCGAACGAGACCACGGCGAGCGATATCAGAACGTGATAGATATTGACCTCTTCCATTCCGCTATTCAGTGCAAGCCATTTGACGGCAATATCGGAAAGCAGCAGGCAGCCGACGGCCAGAAGAAGATATACCGCCAACATTCCCGACGATATCAGCCGGACCAGCCCGACGAGCAATATGACGCCCACCAGCCCCATCTGGATATTTGAGGACAGCCGCCACTGTCCCAGCAGCATCGCCACGCACAGGACGACAATCAAAAGCAGCAATATCCACCAGTAAAATCGGATGAAGAAATTCGCGAACAGGCCCGCGACGGCGCCAAGGGTCAAGGCAGCGATTCCGATCGATCCGGAAAAATATTTGGCTGTCGTGTGATATGTCTCAACACCACTGTAACCGGCGAACTTGAAGCCGCCCAGGGTCGCCGTAATGCCAATGGTTATAATACCGAAAGCCCAGAAAAGACTGGCTGGAAAAAAGGCCTGGCGCGCCAGATTCAGGGAAATCAGGCAACAAACCACCAAAATTGCTTCGAACGCAACGACCAGATTCATGGCGCGAGTATACCGACTTACGGAATTTTGTCTACTAAAGGGCGCAGGTTAGGCTTTGAACGCCGTCACGTCTCATGCTAAGGCAGAATATTCGCTTTTCAGGAGTATGCCGATTTCGACCTCACCGGATAAACCGATGAAATCCTTGCCGATCGCGACGGTCCTCGCCGTCAGCTTCGGTACGCTGGTTGTCATCACGGTCGTTATTGTCCTCGGTATCAGCCTTGTATCAGGCCTTCGCAATACGCGCGACCTCCTGACGGACAAGGCCGAAGCGGCGATGAAGACAACGGAATACGACCTTCGTGACCTTCTGGATCCGGCGGCTTTTCAGACAACCTATATCTCGCGGTTGATCACATCGGGCCAGCTGAAAATCGACGACAGGGATCAGCTCTCCGACTTTCTTCTGGGCGCCCTCGCCGGAACGCCGCAGATATCGTCCCTTACTTTCGTTGCCCCCAATTTTCAGGTGACCGCCGCCAACCGCACAAGCCGCCGGGTGATTACCCTTGATGAAAGCAACGATCCGGTTGCAAGGCGGGGCCTTGCCGATATTTCCGGCCGCAAGGACGGGAGCTGGGGTCCGCTTGTTTATGTTTCGACCCTGGCGGAGACAGTCCTCAATTATAGAGAGCCGGTTATCCGGGATGGTGAATTTATCGGCGCGCTTATTGCAACTGTCCCGGCAACAATCGTCAATGCCAGGATGAATGCGGGTCCCCTGCTGACCAACGGCAAACGCTTTATTCTCTATGGAACAGGCCGCGTTCTGACGCAGGAGGGCATCGACAAACCGGATACGGGCCTCAGCATGGACAATGTCATTCCGAAGCTCGAAGAAATAGACGATCCCGTATTGCGGAACATCTGGTCGAAGAACGGGGAAAAGCTCGAATTGCTGGGCGATGACGCGACTTTCAACAGCCATTATCTGGAGGTGGACGGAAAAGGATATATCTTCGTCTATAAGGACCTGGAGGGATATGCCGATCGGCCCTTCACGATTGGCTATTACATTCTCAATGACGATGTCGCGGTCGAGCTGCGCCGGCTGATGATCGCCGGATTTGCGGGACTCGGTATCATGCTGCTCAGCGCTGTCGTCGCAATTGTGATCGGGCGGCGCATTTCCCGCCCCGTGCTTGCCTTATCCGCCGCATCCCGGCAGATCTCACAGCTCGATTTCAGCACCGTCAAATCTCTCCCCCGCAGCCGGTTTACCGAAGTCGATGAAGCGAATAACGCCTATAATCGCATGCTGCGCGGACTCACCTGGTTCGAGACCTACGTGCCAAAGTCCCTTGTCCGCAAGCTGATGGAAAGCGGAGAGGCACGGTCAGAAGAGCGCGTCGTGACGGTGATGTTCACGGATATCGCCGGATTTACGCCGCAGGCCGAGAGCATGTCGTCGGAAGACGTCGCCGACTTCCTCAATCACCATTTCGAACTCGTGACAAGCTGCATAGAGGCGGAGGGCGGCACTGTCGACAAATTCATCGGCGATGCCGTAATGGCGTTCTGGGGCGCACCGGATCATCAACCCGACCACGCCGCCCGCGCCTGCCGCGCCGGTCTCGCCATCAAAAAAGCCATTATCGCGGACAATGAAGAGCGCAGAAAACAGGGCCTTGGCGATGTGCATATGCGCATCGGAATCCATACCGGACCGCTGGTCGTCGGCAATATCGGATCGGCGGGCCGGCTCAACTACACCGTTGTCGGCGACACAGTGAATATCGCCCAGCGGATGGAGCAGTATGGCAAAACCCTCTCCCCCGATCAGACCGATGACGTCCTGATACTCGTGACCGACGCCACTTTCGAGGCCACCACCGATGTAAAGGCGGAAAGGATCGGGGATTACCGGCTGAAGGGCCGGCATGATCCCGTCACGATCTACCGTCTGGATTGAACCGCTTTATCACGCCGGCTGATAATAGGGGTTAGTGCCGTCGGCATGATCGGTCACGTCCAGAACCTCGGTGATCGAGGGAACGAGGTTCTGAATTTCGACGGCAACCCCCTGCTTCAACGTCACATCGGCCATGCCGCAACCCTGGCATCCGCCGTCCAGCCGGACATAGGCGCGATCCTTCTGCAGGTCGACCAGCGTAATGCGCCCGCCATGCGCGGCAATGGACGGATTGATCTTTTCCTCCAGCAGCTTGCGGATGGCGACGCCTTCCGGCGTTTTAAGCCCCGGCTTCGGCAGCGCTTCGCGGTAGTCGAGAACGGCGGTGATTTCCGGAATATAATGGCGCAGCATATTCTGAATGCCGGTCAGCATGGAGAAGGCCGGGCCCTGGAACTTCAGGTAAAGCTTGCCGTTCTTGTAGCTGTGAAAAGCGACATCGCCACCCGATTGCGTGACCGCCGGAACGATCCGGGTCGACAGCAAATCCTTGATCTGGTCGATTATCTCGGCATCGAACTCGCCGGGGGCCTCGCCGGCATCGGTCACCGTATCATCGCCACTTTGGAAATGCGCGACGATGGCGCCGAAGATTTCCGTCCGAAGCGACGCCCAGTCCCGCGTATCCGCCTTGGCGACAATAATGCTGTCGGCCGTCAGCGTCACGGCCGATACGCCCTCGATCCCGTAAAGGCGCGCCGCCAGCGGCGACTTTTTGTCGGCCTCCTCACGCGCAATCGCGAGCGGTCCATTTTCATAGACCTTCTCGGCGGGAAAAAATTCGAGCTCGGTAGCATTTTCGCCTGGCTTCGTCTGAATAAACATCTTTTTGTCTCTGTTGCCACTTAAGGGATGACGGAACATCGTGTTGCTGCCATAAAGGCGGCATCCATATAGCTGTAAATTAATAATAATAACGGAGAAAACAATGGCCAATTTTGTCAGGACGGTACTGGAAGAAAGGCCGGAAGGCAAGGTAGCACGTGTCGCAATCGATAATCAGCGCAAGCTCAACACCCTGAATTCCAGGGTTATTGGGGAACTCAACGATACGCTCGCGAGCCTCGATGACGACAAGGATATTGCCGTTCTGGTGCTAACCGGGGCCGGCGAGAAAAGCTTTGTGGGCGGCGCCGACATCTCCGAAATGGTGGGCCTTGACCCGGCGACGGCGCGCGCTTTCATCACCAATATGCATCATGCCTGCCGCCGGGCGCGGTTTTTTCATGCGCCGGTCATCGCGCGGGTGAACGGATTCTCCCTCGGTGCCGGAATGGAGCTTGCGGCGGCCTGCGATCTGGTTATCGCCTGCAAATCCGCGCAATTTTCCATGCCGGAAGTGCGTGTCGGCATCCCCTCGGTTATTGACGCCGCCCTCCTGCCACGGATCCTCGGCTTCAATCTTGCGCGCGATCTGGTGCTGACCGGTCGGAGCCTCAGCGCGCAGGAAGCATTTGACGCCGGCCTTGTCCAGCGACTTGCCGAGGATGACGCGCTTGATGCGGAGGTCGAGAAGGCGGTGGATGAAATTCTCGAAGGCGGGCGCACCGCAATGGCCATCCAGAAGCAGCTTTGCAACGACTGGGAAAACAATTCACTGCGCGATGGTATCCAGCTCGGTATCGATGCCTTCTCCCGCTCCTATGAGAGCGACGAGCCGCGGCGGATGATGGAAAAGTTCCTGAACCGTCCGCGGTAATCTGTATCACGCCCTTCCGGCGGCCGAAAAAATTACCTATCCCCGCGTTTATTTGTTATGAAAGGGGCATCGGATCTGCCGCGTCGGGGGAAGGCATCCAGTGCTGGTTTATTTGTATGACGTTTTTTCGGGGGGCGGCCGCCAGTCACTGTCGGTCGAGGGGCTGGAGCGTCTTTTTTCAAACCAGAGCCATTCTCCCCTTCTCCGCCGCCGCCGCGCGCGCGTCATCATCTCGCGGGTCCGTTTCCTAAGCCTTATATGCGTCTTCGCCTTTCCCCTCGGGATCCTGCTCGACATGGCGACATTCGATGTCGAAAGCTATGTCACCCTCGGCATTACGCGCATCCTGATGGCGGCCCTCTTTCTCGCCCTGTTCTTCGGGATCAGCGGCGGGGAAACGCTGCGGGACGCCTATCGGGCGCTCGGCATCTTTTTTGCCATTCTGTTGACATTCCAGACCATGTATCAGCCCCTGCTGGATGTTTCGGATGTCTTCGAGGTGACCAGCCTCGCCGCCGCCGGGTATGTGCTGTTTCCCTTCCTGATCATTGCCTGCATCGCGGTTTTCCCGCTTACGGTCAAGGAATCCGTGCTTACCCTCGTCCTGCTCTTCGTGATCCAGATGCTGGTCCTCATCCTGATGCCGGAGAATGCCGATCCCCATCAAAGGCTGGGTCTTCTCCTGACGCTGACGGTTACCGGCGGGCTTTGCACCTTTGCGGCAATCAGCCAGCTGCTTTATATGTCGCTTCTCATCGATCAGGCGTCCATCGACGCCCTCACCCATTGCTATAGCCGTAACAGTGGCGAGGAAATCATCGATGTTCAGTTTAAAATTTCCAAGCGGCAGAACACGCCCTTCTCCATCGTCTTCGTCGATCTCGACAGATTTAAATCGATCAACGACAAATATGGCCACGAGGCGGGGGATCGGGTGCTTGCCGGTGCGGCATCGAATATTCGGCGCAATGCCCGCAGATCCGACGTCTTGATCCGCTGGGGCGGGGAGGAGTTTGTCATTCTTCTGCCCAATACAGATGCCGAAGGCGCGCTGAAATCCGTTCGCCGGCTGCGCAACATCGGTCTCGGCACCCGGCCCGACGGCAAGATGGTCACGGCAAGTTTCGGCATCGTCGACCGGCAAAGCGCCAATGTCGGCGACTGGACGGCGCTGGTCGATATCGCCGACAACCAGATGTATGAGGTAAAATCCCGCGGCGGCAACGACATATCCGTCTATATCCCGGTGGAGGGAACCGATGCGGACGCAAACAGTGGCGATGATCTGGCGGCCGCGGAATGATCCTGAAAATACTTTCCGTCGCTTTCGTCATCCTGTTCATCGCGCGTATTCTTTTTGCGAAAAAGCTGAAGGAAATGGGCAAGGCGGCCGACCGCACGCTTAATCTGTTCCTGATCGCTATTGCCATCTATCTCGGTTTGCAGGCATTGCTTGTATATGCGATGGTGTAATACCACATAGCTGGACATTCTGAAGTTTCAAAAGGAGATTACACATGCCCGCAATGCGCACGGAAACCGACACCATGGGAGATGTCTCTGTTCCTGCAGATCGTTACTGGGGGG
>SWBZ01000054.1_pt1 | contig 32096 bp, 34 predicted proteins | sample 4693031 | NCBI WGS metagenome assembly SWBZ01 (sample SAMN10267274, study PRJNA491770) | bioreactor metagenome | isolation source: DHS bioreactor inoculated with | place: Japan: off Shimokita Peninsula
CTTCGACATTGAAGCCTCTCGGGTGAGCCGGGCGGACACGGGGTCGCAGTCGACCTGGGATCCCGTGTCAGGTGGTCATCCTAGCTCGCGCCGCCGCATTCGAGTCAGCCGATGAGGCTCGGCTGGAGGTCGCGCAGCGTCCTCCCGTGGGTCATTCGAGCGACTCCGATCGCCGCGAACGCCAACGCACCGACCAACCACAGGCTCAGGATGCCGAGGTCGGTGCCCACACGCGCGAGGTCTCCGCCGTACATGAGTTGACGCATCCCGTCGACGACGTAGCCCATCGGCAGGATGTGATGCAGCCAGGTCAGCGGTTCGGGCAGCGTCTGCCAGGGGAAGGTTCCGCCTGCGGTCACGAGCTGCAGCACCATGAGGACGAGCCCGAGGAACTGTCCGACCGATCCGAGCCAGACGTTCAGGGCCAGGATGATCGCGGCGTAGGTCAAGGAAGCGAACACCATCACGCCGAGCGTCGCCAGCGGGTGCGTGAACGCGAAGCCGAGGGCTGCGGCGAGAATGCCGAACAGTGCGAGCATCTGCAGTCCGCCGAGCAGGCCCGGGGTGAGCCATCCGGCGAGGGTGACCCGCACTGGAGAGTGCAAGGCTGTCACGGCGCGACGCGAGATGGGCTTCACGATCAGGAAGAGCGCATAGATGCCGATCCATCCGGCAAGGGCCGCGAAAAACGGGGCCAGGCCCGCACCGTAGTCCCCCGCCGATGCGACCTTGCCGGTCTCCACCGCGACCGGATCCGAGATCGTCTGCGCTTGCGCCTCCCGAAGCGCAGCATCCGAATCGGGAATCTGCGCGACGCCCGACGCAAGGCCGTCGCGCAGCGTCGCCGCGCCCTCGTCGAGCTGGGTCAGGCCGCCGGCCAGAGTCTGGGACGCGGCATCCAGCTGCACCGCGCCGCTGGCGGCATCCTGGAGCCCGCCGGAGAGCTGCTGTGCGCCGGCAGCCACCTGCGCGGCGCCGGCTGCGAGAGCATCGACGGATGATGCCGCGCTCTGCACCTGCGCGTTGGCGTTCTGCACGGCTCCGGCAAGCGGGTCGAGGCGCGCGAGGACGGCATCGATCTCGGCAGGGGTGAGGCCCTCGGCGGTCAGCGCGTCGATGATGTCCTGGCGAACCGCCGGGAGCTCATTGACGGCCTGTTGGCTGGCAGAGCTGGCTCGATCGGCGTACCCCGCCAGCGTCGCGGTTCCTTGCGAGACCTGGGCTGCACCATCAGCCAGGCCCGGGGCGGCGTCCGCGAGTTGTGTGAGGCCGGACGAGAGCTGGGCAGCACCGTCGGCCAGGCGCGCCGACCCGTCGGATGCCTGCGCCGCGCCCGAGGACAGCTCGGTGGCGCCGGCGACGGCATCCTGCAGGTTCGAGCGGATGTCGGCGATTCCCGAAAGCAGGCGCGACGCCGCCTCTTGTCCGACAAGTTGCGCCACTGACGCACGAATCTTCTCGATCGCCTGGTCGCCGATCGTGGAGGCGAGGTAGTTGTTGGCGTCGTTGGTCTCGAGTTCCAAGCGGGCCTGGTGCGGATTGCTGCCAGAGGTTGACACCAGTGCCGTCGAGAAGTCGGCGGGGATCGTCACGGTGAAGTCCACGGATCCGTCGGTGAGAGCCTGCTCGGCAGCACCGGCGTCGAGCGACTGCCAGTCGAAGCTGCCGTCACGGAGGAGATTGTCGGCGACCTCATCGCCGTAGTTCACGCTCGCGCCGTCGTTCTGAGCTCCCGTATCGAGATTCACGAGGGCAACCGGTACCTCGCTGAGCCGGCCGTAGGGGTCTTGATTTGCCCACAGGTAGACGCCTCCGTAGAGCACGGGCACCAGCATGAGCGCCACGAGGGCGAGGATCGACATGCGTGTCGCGGTCAGTCGCCGAAGCTCCGCCGCGATCATGGCGGGAACCTTCATGATTGATCCTCCTCGGAGAGCGCGCTCTCGTCCGGTGGGCCGAGCTCGGCACGCGGAGCGATGTCAGCGAGTACTGCTCCCGATGCCGCTCCCGCTATCACCAGAATGCTCGTACCGCGGTCGGCGAAGTCGACGGCGATCTGCCACCATCGCTCCGGATGGCCGCCGTGGCGATCGGGCGAGACGACGACGAGACCTTCGACGCCGGGCCGCAGGATCGCGAGTTCCATCAGCAGCCGGAGCCGATCGGCAGGCGCGACATCGGCGATCGGCAAGCGGGACAGACCCGCGGCGTCGTGTGTCACGAGCCACTGCTTCACTGCTCGAGGAGAGGCAGGCTGACCCGCGAACATGAGTTCCTCCGCGACGATGCCCCAAACGGTGACGTTGGGCGCGGGATCGCTGACATCCGGCGCGTCGACGAGCGCGACTCGTCGGCGCAGCGCGCCACGGTCCGAAACCCCGTCGATACGGACAGTGCCGGTGTCGGGTGTCATCCTGCCCGCCGCGATAAGACCGAGAACGGTGGGGCGCTGTTCGGTTTCGGCGATGGCGAGTCGGGCGACACTGTTGCCGTAGCTCAGACTCATGTGCGGCAGTGCAATCCCGCGGCGGCCCTTGCTGACGTCGGAGAGTTCAACGTGCACCGGATGCCTCCTTCGTGGGCGCGTTCGCGAGTCGAGCCTCGACATCCTGCCAAGACAACCCGGCGATGCTGAGCACGGCTCGCACCGCCAGCTGAGCCGTGACCTCGGCATCCCGCTGGTCCCAGCGGACGATGAGGGTGCGTGCGGTCTCTTCGATCAGGCGCGTGAGCATCGCGGCGCTGATGTCCCGCCGGATCTGTGCGGTGCGCTGACCGTCCTCGACGATAGCTGCAAGACGCGCGCGCAGGGGCGCGAGGGACGCCGCAGTCAGTGCCAGGTAGCGCTCCTCGAGGGCGATCGCCGCGGACGCGTGCACAAGCGAGGCCTCGTGCCACAGCCGCGTGGTCAGCTCGATCAGCTCTTCCAATGGCTCGGCCTCGGCAACGCCGTTCGCTATCGCGTTGAACCGGTCTGCACCGCGTTCGATGACCGCACGCACCAATGCGTCGCGGTCGGCGAAGTGTCCGTACAGGGCGCGACGGGTCAGTCCTGCGGCCTGCGCGATCGTGGCGAGCGAGACGCGAGGGTCGCGGGCGATCTCACGTTGCGCGCAGGCGAGGAGCTCGTCGCGGTTGCGCACGGCGTCCCGGCGAAGGGCGTGCGCGGCGGTGTGGGCCATGCACCAATCATCGCAGAAAGTGCACACTGGTGTGCACTTTCGCCAGCGAATGCTCAGGCACCGCCAGCTGAGCGCCTCTCAGTCGGCGCCGAAATCGAAAGCTGCGGCCTCGCCCGCGGCATCCGTCGCCTCGGCCAGCTCCTCGCGGTCGTGGTCGTAGGGTGCTGCGTGCTCGGTGATCTCTTCGGCCTCGCCGCGCTTGAGGGCACCGATCAGCTCACCGGTCGGCCCGCCCAGCAGACCCATGCTCGCGTACTGCTCGAGTCGCGTGCGGGAATCGGCGATGTCGAGGTTTCGCATCGTGAGCTGGCCGATCCGATCCACCGGGCCGAAGGCTGCGTCGCCGACGCGTTCCATCGAGAGCTTCTCGGGACCGTACGACATCACCGGCGCGGTGGTGTCGAGGACGGTGTAGTCCTCGCCGCGACGGAGCCGCAGCGTCACGGTCCCCGTGATCGCGGAACCCACCCACTTCTGGATCGACTCCCGCAGCATGATCGACTGCGGCTCCAGCCAGCGGCCCTCGTACATGAGCCGGCCGAGGCGGCGCCCCTGCTCGTGGTAGGTCGCGAGGGTGTCTTCGTTGAGGATCGCATTGACGAGGCGCTCGTAGGCGATGAACAGCAGTGCCATTCCCGGAGCTTCGTAGATTCCGCGCGACTTCGCCTCGATGATGCGGTTCTCAATCTGGTCGCTCATCCCGAGGCCGTGTCGACCGCCGATGCGGTTGGCCTCGAACACCAGGTCGACCGGGTCGGAGTACTCGGTGCCGTTCAGGGCGACCGGGCGACCGGCCTCGAAGGTGACGGTGACATCCTCGGCTGCGATCTCGACCTCGGGGTCCCAGAAGCGCACCCCCATGATCGGTTCGACGGTCTCGAGCGACACGTCGAGGTGCTCGAGGGTCTTCGCTTCGTGCGTCGCACCCCAGATGTTGGCATCCGTCGAGTACGCCTTCTCGGCGGAGTCACGGTACGGGAAGCCGTGCGCAACGAGCCACTCGCTCATCTCTTTGCGGCCACCGAGTTCGCGCACGAACTCGGCATCCAGCCACGGCTTGTAGATGCGCAGCGCGGGGTTGGCGAGCAGGCCGTAGCGGTAGAAGCGCTCGATGTCGTTGCCCTTGTAGGTCGACCCGTCGCCCCAGATGTCGACGCCGTCCTCCTTCATGGCGCGAACGAGGAGCGTTCCCGTGACGGCGCGACCCAGCGGTGTGGTGTTGAAATACGTGCGACCACCGGAGCGGATGTGGAACGCGCCGCAGGACAGGGCCGCGAAGCCCTCCTCGACGAGCGCGGTCTTGCAGTCGACAAGGCGCGACACCTCGGCGCCGTAGGTCAGCGCGCGGCCCGGAATGGCGGCGATGTCATCTTCGTCGGGCTGCCCGAGATCCCCCGTGTAGGTGCAGGGCACCGCACCCTTGTCTCGCATCCACGCGACGGCCACGGAGGTGTCCAGACCCCCCGAGAAGGCGATGCCGATGCGCTCGCCGATGGGCAGGGACTGGAGGACCTTCGACATGGAACCTCAGTCTACTGAGCGGCGCTGCCCGCCTCGGCGGCGTCGGCACCCCGCCGACGACACACCCAGATCACGCCGGCTGCCAGGAGCAGGATGCCGGCGGCGATGCCGACGACATAGAGTGCGACTCCGCCGTAGCCCCAGGGCTGGATGTTGGGGTTCAGGAACGGGTAGGGATACCACCACGGATTGCCGGTGCGGAAGTCGGTGACCAGCGGCCCGCGCACCAGCGTGTAGATCACCCAGACGATCGGGAAGGCGATGATCGTCCACAGCGCACGCCAGGGAAGGCGGCGCCGTAGCGGGCCGAACAGAACGTCGAGCAGGATGAACAGGGGAGCCCAGACGTGCAGGATCTCGTTCGACCACGGAACTGTCGATCCCTGGGGGAGCGGGATGTTTCGCAGCAGCGCGTTGTAGACGATCCCGGTGATCAGCATGTAGGTCGACACCGCGGCCAGCAGCGTGGCGAACCACGCGGGGTCGACGCGGTCACCCCGCCAGATCAGGATCGCCCCGATCGTCAGAGCCACTGCCGCCCCGACGTTGGAGAGGATCGTGAAGAAGCTGAAGAAGTCGACGGCGGTGAGTCCGAGGGGCCAGCTGTTGCTGGCGGAGATACTCAGGGTGCGCACCAGCTGCCCGATGATTGCCGCCACGCCCGCGATGGCAGCGAGCAGCCGAAGCGTCGCCCACGCGGTGGCCCAGGCCCGTGATCTCAGCATGTGCACACGATATCGAGCGCCCTCGCCGAAGCCTTCTCGGGCCGCGATGCGACGCGCCGATAGACTCGAGACCTACCAGCTCACGTCACCCCGGGGGAATTCGTCATGCCAGGCATCGTGATCGTCGGAGTGCAGTGGGGCGACGAAGGCAAGGGCAAAGCCACCGACCTGCTCGGTGATCGCACCGATTGGGTCGTCAAGTTCAACGGCGGCAACAACGCAGGCCACACCGTCGTGATCGGCGATGAGAAGTATGCCCTGCACTTGCTGCCCTCCGGCATCCTCTCCCCCGGTGTGAACGCCGTCATCGGGAACGGGGTCGTCGTCGACCTCGAGGTTCTCTTCGGCGAGCTCGAGGCGCTGCGCGCTCGCGGCATCGACACGTCGCGGTTGAAGATCAGCTCGGCAGCCCACGTCATCACGCAGTATCACCGCACGCTCGACAAGGTCACCGAGCGCTTCCTCGGCAAGCGCCAGATCGGAACGACGGGGCGCGGTATCGGTCCGGCATATGCCGACAAGATCAACCGTGTCGGCATCCGGATGCAGGACCTGTTCGACGAGAAGATTCTGCGGCAAAAGGTCGAGGGTGCCCTCGAACAGAAGAACCACCTCCTCGTGAAGGTTTACAACCGTCGCGCGATCGAGGTCGATGAGATCGTCGAGGACCTGCTCTCGTACACTGAGCGGCTTCGCCCGATGGTGACCGACACCTCGCTCCTCCTGAACGACGCGCTCGACAGGGGTGAGCTTGTCGTCTTCGAGGGCGGTCAGGCGACCATGCTCGATGTCGACCACGGCACCTACCCGTTCGTCACGTCATCCTCGGCTACCGCGGGCGGCGCGGCGACCGGGTCCGGCGTCGGCCCCAATCGCCTCGACCGGATCGTCGGTATCGTCAAGGCCTACACGACGCGCGTCGGGTCCGGGCCTTTCCCGACCGAACTCTTCGACGAGCAGGGTGAGTGGATCCGACAGCAGGGGTTCGAGTTCGGGACCACGACGGGTCGCCCCCGTCGGGTCGGCTGGTATGACGCGCCCATCACGCGGTACGCCACGCGCATCAACGGCATCACCGACCTCGTGCTCACCAAACTCGACATCCTGACCGGCCTCGAGCAGATCCCCGTGTGCGTCGCGTACGACGTCGACGGGCGCCGTTTCGACGACGTTCCCGACAATCAGTCGGACTTCCACCACGCGCGCCCGATCCTGGAGTACCTGCCCGGCTGGAGCGAGGACATTTCCGGGGCGCGCACGTTTGAGGATCTTCCGCTGGAAGCTCAGGACTACGTGCTCGCGCTCGAGGAGATGAGCGGCACCCGCATCTCGGTGATCGGTGTCGGACCCGGTCGGGACGCGGTCATCGTCCGCCGCGACCTGGTCGACTGAGGTCGGCCGCGCGTGCGTTTTCTTGTAGGCGGCTACACGACCGACATGGACGGCACCGCCGACGGGATCGGCCTGCTCACCGCTGGCGATGCTGACTCGACGAGCGCTGGTGTCCTCAGCTGGCGGGGGACCCTGGCTTCTGCGCCCTCCCCCTCGTGGGTGGCGAAGCATCCGACGCTGGATGTGGTCTACGCGACACTTGAGGGCGCGGGAGCGGTCCAGGCATTCCGGGAGCAGGGGCCAGACCAGTGGGTCGCGCTCGGGCAGCCGACCCCCGTCGGTGCGGCGCCCTGTCACATCCTCGCTGGTCGCGAACGGCTCTTCGTCACGTGCTGGGGAGACGGCCAGGTGGTGCAGGTCGAGCTGGATGCCGACGGCGGCATTCGCGGTTCCGCGACGGCGGATGCGGCATCCGACCCGTACGCGGGCTACGACCAGGAGCCGCGGGTCTCGCACGCTCACCAGTCGATCGTCGTGGCTCCGGGCGTTGTCGCCACGACGGACATGGGGTTCGACCTCGTTCGGTTCTGGCGAACCGGTTCGCGCGCGCCGCGCCTCATGCAGGAGGTGACACTCCCGCGGGGCTCGGGACCGCGGCACGGCATCCTGCACCCCAGTGGCCATCTGTACATCGTCGCGGAGCTCTCGCGTGAACTGTTCGTGCTGGCTCCGGACGACGCTGGAATGTGGCACGTCGTGGGTGGAACACCGCTGGGCGCGGGGACGCTCGACGGTGACACCGCGGCAGAGCTGACGCCGTCGCCTGACGCCACGCTCCTTTATGCCGGGGTGCGTGGTAGCAACACGATCGCCGTGATGCGGGTGACCGGCGACGGCGAGGCCGTCTCACCGCTAGCCCTGGTGGAGGCCGGAGTCGACTGGCCGCGGCATCACGTCGTCGTCGGCGACGGCGTGCTCGTCGCGGGTCAGCGCTCGAACGATGTCGCCGTTTTGCCTCTCGACGCTCGGGGCATCCCGGGACGCGTAGCGACGAGGACCGAGGTCCCTTCGCCGACCTGCCTTCTGCGCCTACCGTGAGTATCGCCGCAACGGTCTGACTCCGAGCTCGCCCCCGGCGAGCGGTCACCGGCGACACGCGGAGGTCGAGATGTCGTCTGCCGTCGACAGGGCCGTAGCCGGGCGTCGAGGAAGCGTCGCCGTCTATCTGATCGTCGCGTTCGGGGTCACCTGGCTGGTGTGGGCGCCCCTGGCTGTCGCTGCGCTGGGGGCGACCGAACTGCCACCGGTTCCCCTCGTCTTCTTCGCCGGCTCCTTCGGGCCCCTCGCTGGCGCGGTTGCTGCGAGCCTTTTCAGCGGCGGATGGCGCGGGGTGCGAGCCTGGGCGAACCGAACATTCTCGGTGCGATTCCGCCGAGTCTGGTGGTGGTGGGCCATCGGGATGCCCGTCGCCTATCTCCTCGTTGGCTACCTCACCGCGGCGATCGTCACGGGCGGCTGGCCCGATATGTCACAGTTCGGACTGACCGAGAAGCTTCCGGGGTGGAACGTGGCAGCCGTCGCGGTCGTGTGGATCCTCACCTTCGGGCTCGGCGAGGAAGCAGGATGGCGGGGCTGGCTGCTGCCGCACCTGGCGGAGCGCTTCTCCACCTTCTGGGCGGCGCTCATCGTTGCGGGTGTGTGGATCGTGTGGCACGCCCCGGCCTTCATCTTCAACCCGACCTATCGCGACATGGGTCCGGGCATCGTGGGGTGGATGCTTGCCCTCATCGCCGGCTCGTACCTTCTTGCCTGGATGGGGAGAGGCGCTCGGTGGAGCATCATTCCCGTGCTGATCTGGCACGGCGGGTTCGACCTGATCACGGCATCCGATCAATCCGCCGGCACGATCGCAGCTGTCGTCAGCGCGATCGTCATGGTTCAGGGGGTGATCGCCGCCGGCATCCTGTGGCGCTCGCGGGAGGGTGGAGGAGCTACACCATCACTTCCGGCTCCGGGAGAGCAACGGGCACACTGAGCGACACGGCGCGGTCGCCTGGTGCGGGGGCGCGTGATCCTGCATGAGCGCCGCCGCAGCGAGAATGATGACGGCGGCCGCGACCAGACCCACCAGAAGGTAGTGCCACCATCGCGGTCCGCTCGGAGGCGGTGCCGGGCGATGTGCGCTCTGGTGCGGGCGCTTACGGGCTCGTCTCACGCGGCGCTCTCCTCAGGTTCGGTCGGGGCGGTGGCGGGTAGCGGGACACGTACCGGAGGTGAGATGTGGATCTCGCGGATCCTCCCACGCGCCGTCAGCACGGCAAGGGGGGTCCACACCGTGATCTCGTCGTGAAAGCTTGAGGCGCGCCATTCCGCCCATGCGAGCAGGTGATCGGGCTCGGCGTCGTGCGTCGAGAGAAGTCGCAGCGTGGATGAGCGGTGCAGCACCACCATCTCGAACCAGCGGGTGAGGTTGGTCTTGCCCAGGTAGGTGTGCTGTGGCTCGACGAGGACGCACTCCTCTTCCACCTCCTGCAGAAAGCCGGACAGGTCGGCAGCGCTAATGGCCCGGATCCATCCGGCCACGACAGAGGCAGCAGAACTGCGGGTCACGGGCCTTCCCCAGACGACACACCGGACGCGAGCTCCGATACGCCCACGTTTCCCCCCGCCGCGCTTCGACCGGGTGGACGACGAGATCCCCGCGCCCTGGGCTCGGGCGCTTCGGGAGGAGCGGGGGCCTGGCCGAGGCGATGATGCTCGTCGAGCGCTTCGACGACCACGATCCCGAGATGGATGGCCCGAGGTCGAAGCTTCGGATGATCTCTGGCCCATCACCGCCCTCCTTCGAGCCAGGCACGCTCTGCTTGAACGGAGCCCCATGCGGGCGCCCGAGATCGTCGAGTTCGCCGAGATGACCCACCAGGGCTGGAACAGTCTGTTCGGGCGCGATGTGGTGGCCGCAATGAAGGCCCATGCGCTGCTGCAGCTCTCGGAACCCGAGCGGGCGCGAGCGGTACTGACCCAGGCGCCACAGGGGCCCCTCGTCGCTCTCGCGACAGCGCACCTGAACATGTCAGTGGGGCCAGCCAGACGCTGCGCGTGAACTCGCGACCGCCGTCCTTGATCGCTCGACGAGCAGCCTTGCGGAGCGTGCTGAGGCGCTGCTGGTGCGCATCTGGGCAGACGCGGTGCTCGGCCGTGTGCCGACTGCGAGGGAGGGCGGCATCGTGGGCCACATGGTTGTCGCTGCGGGTCTTGTCCGACGTGGCCAAATCACTGTCGGTATCGCCGAGCACCATCAAGACCCAGCTATCGGCGATCTACCGCAAGCTCGGCGTGAGCTCGCGTCATCACGCGATTCCCGCGGCCTATCGCCTTGGCCTCCTAGAGCGGGGCAGTACCACCCGCACGGTCTAGAGCTTCGCGTCCTGACGGGGAATCACGACCTGCTTGATGATCAGCAGGATCGATGCAGTGATCGGGATAGCGACGAGCGCGCCGAGCAGTCCCAGCAGGGTGCCTCCGACAAGCGCGCCGATCACGACGAGAGAACCGGGAACCGAGATCGCACGGTTCATGACCCGGGGAGTCAGAACGTATGCCTCGAGCTGCATGTAGACCAGGTAGAGCGCCGCGAAGATCAGCGCAGCAACCGGGTCGGTGAACAGCGCGATGATCGTCGCGATACCCCAGTAGAGCACGGGGCCGATCAGAGGGATCAGGGTGATGCAGAACGCGATGACCGCCATCAGCGCGGGGAACGGCAACCCGAGGAAGAGGTGAAGGAAGAAGGCCACGACAGAGTTGAAGAACGCGAGGATGACCATCCCCATGAGGTAGCCGCCGATGCCGTCAGTGATCTGCTCGGTCATCGCCGTCACCTTCGCGCGGGACTTTGCGGGCGTGAGGCGCACGAAGCTTGCCTTGATCGTGTTGAGCGAGGCGAGGAAGTAGAGGCTGAGGACGATCACGATGATGATGCCCGAGATCGCCGTGGCGATTCCCCCACCGACCGCCAGAACGCCGCCCGTGATCGAGGCGATGTTCGCGGGATTGAGGATGAACGTTTCGACGTCCTTGAGGATGCTGCCGATCTGGTCGCCGAAGTTCGTCTGAAGCCACGCGAACGCGTCCGACTTCTCGAAGTCATTGATCATCGAGGGGATGTCGCGGATGAACTGTGCGATCTGCGCTACCACCGTCGGCATGATGAGCAGGATGACGCCGGCGATCACGAGCAGGAAGCCCACGTAGACGATCACCATCCCCCAGACACGACCGACGCCCTTGCGCTCGAGAGCGCGCACGATCGGGTCGAGCCCGAGCGCGGCGAACAGCGCGAAGCTGATGTAGATGATGACCGTGGCGAGGTTCGACACGGCAAGCCCGAGCAGAAGGGCAGCCAGCGCTCCCAGAGTGACGGCGAACCCCACCGCGAACGGCTGATTCAGGCCGACCCAGAACGAACGCCGCGGCGCCGCTGGGGTGATGGTGTCGTCGGTAGACGCAACGGTCTCGGCAGAGGTCGCTCCGTCGGGTGCCACCGAGGATGACGGGGTCGGGCTCTCGTCGCTCATGGTCACACTCTAGGGGTCGGCGGTGGCTGGGTGAGGGAGGCGATAATCTCGACACAGTCCGAAGGGAGTGGGGATGACCGAGCCGAACGATCCTGTTGCCGACCTGCTGCGTTTGCGCGCGACCATCGACAACATCGACGCCGCCCTGATCTTCATGCTCGCGGAGCGTTTTCGCGCCACCAAGCAGGTGGGCGTCTTGAAGGCTGAGCACGGGATGCCGGCCTCGGACCCTAAGCGAGAAGAGCAGCAGGTCGCCCGGCTTCGGCGTCTCGCAGAAGAGGCGGATCTGGACCCGGAGTTCGCGCAGAAGTGGTTCTCGTTCGTCGTCGCCGAAGTGATCCGCCATCACACCGAGGCCGCTGACGGGCGCTAAGTCTCTCAGCTTTACGTAACCGCGAGCGGGGCTCCCGGCCAGCTGGCCGGGAGCCCCGTGTCGTTTCGGCGCGGCATCCGTCACGGAATGGCGCGGCGGAGGAGTCCGTACGCGATGCCCGAGAGCACGACCAGGGTGATCACCAGACCGATCGCAAGTCCCTCAGGGCCCTGCGTGACGATCCAACCGAAGACCTGTCCCCAGGCGTTCAGCCGACCGATGAGCCACATCGCGCCGACCAGCAAAAGACCCAACCCCACCAGGATGATCGTCAGGATAGTCGGGCCGAACCGCTTGTAGATCGTGGCGATCGCGAAGCCCGTGACGAAGAAGGTCATCGTCATGAACAGGATGAGCGCTGCTGCCACGACCGGTCCCGAGCTCCAGATCCAGTCGAGGTAGAAGAAGTACCCGTTGACACCCCAGCCGTTGGTCGCCTGCTCGATGAACCCGCCGATGACGAAGATCACCGTGAGGATCGCCGAGGTCAAGGATGCGGTCAGCAGCGACCCGAGGAAGAACTCCCGACGCGTCACGCTCATCGCCTGAGAGAACGGGAACGTCTGGGTCATACCCATGATGCCGACGGCAAAGAAGTACCACATCGGCGCCTGCGCACCGCCGCCGTACTTCACCGCCGCGGGCGGCAGCATCGCCCAGATCATGAGCGTGACCGCGAGCGTGCCACCCAGGACGAGAAGCGGGACCCAAATGAATGTCTGCCTGTTCACCAACTGCATGCGAACGACATTTCCGATGCGGTTCATCGCCGGCCTCCCTTCGTGGCGGTGCGGGTATCGGATGCCGCGACATCCGTCTCGTCGGCGTGCTGTGTCGTGCGGACGATCAACTGCTGCAGCGATACCGGACCGATATCAAGACCAGCAGCCGTCAGGCGGGAGCGCTCATCTGCGGACAGTGCGCCCGCGATCGTGACGGATGCCACCCGTCCGAGGCTCTCGCGGTGAAGCACTTCGCGTCCCGCGACGAAGGCATCGACGGCAGCGGCATCACCCACGATCGCGGTGGCCTGATCGCGAACGTCGTCGGTGGCGGCATCCATGATGATCTGACCCCGGTCGATGACGAGCACGCGCTCGATGAGTTTGGACACCTCGTCGATCAAGTGACTGGAGAGGATGACGGTACGCGGGTGCTCGGTGTAGTCCTCGAGCAGCCGGTCGTAGAAGATCTGGCGGGCGACGGCATCCAGCCCCAGGTACGGCTCGTCGAAGAACGTCACCTCGGCCCGCGAGGCCAGACCGATGATGACGCCGACCGCCGAGAGCTGTCCACGCGAGAGCTTCTTGATGCGGGTGCGCACCGGGAGGCGAAAGTCGGCGATGAGGCGATCGGCGAGCTCCTGGTTCCAGTTCGGGAAGAAGAGCTTCGCCGTCGCGAAGGCATGGATCGGCTTCGCGTCGTCGGGGTAACGCTGGCTTTCGCGAACGAAGCACAGCCGGCGCAGCACCCGAGCGTTCTCGTACGGGTGCTCACCGAACACGCGCACGTCGCCGGAGGTGGCGAAGTTCTGAGCCGTGAGGATCGACATCACGGTGGTCTTGCCCGCGCCGTTGCGCCCGAGCAGGCCGTAGATGGTGTTCTTCTGGATCGAGAAGCTCACATCGTCGACCGCGACAGTATCGCGGTAGCGCTTGGTGAGGTTCTTCACCTCGATCACCGTCTCACTGGCACCCGCGGGGGGTGCCACATCGTTGATGGTCATTGGTCGCCTTCCGTTGTCGTGTTCTGCGCGTGCTCCCGAAGCAGCTGCGCGAGGTCTTCGGAGTCGAGCCCGAGCTTGTGGGCCTCGGCCAAGAGGGGGGTCAGGTAACGGTCGCGGAACGCCGCACGCCGTTCGGCGAGCAGGCTTTCGCGAGCACCCGGGGCAACGAACATGCCGATGCCCCGTCGCTTGTAGAGCACGCCTTTGTCGACGAGCATCGTCACTCCCTTCGCTGCGGTGGCGGGGTTGATCCGATAGAAGGCGGCGAGTTCGTTCGTCGAGGGTGCCTGCGCCTCTTCGGCCAGGCTCCCGTCAACGATCGAGTCCTCGACGCTCTCCGCGATCTGCAGGAAGAGGGCCTTGCCTTCTTCGATCATCCGCGCCTCCGATGTGTTCCTGGGTTAGTTACTCAAGTAGGTAACCACATAACGCAGGATGCGTCAAGCACGGCATCCATCGGGCTTGTCGCCGGGCCTGCTCGTCTGGAGCTGGTTTCAGGAGCGCGGGGTGCGGGAGGGGACGGGCCAGATCCCCGGAGATGCGGGGCCGGCCGTCCGCTCGGATGACGAAGCCGACGGCTCTGCGGTCGGGGGTGACGCCGGAAGCTCGAGAGCCACACGCTCCTCGAGGATCGTGATCGCGTCATCCGAGATAGCGAGCAGACCGTCGAGCTCGTCGCGTACTCGTCGGTACGCGAGCTGGCGCTCGGCGGGGGTGGCAGCCTGATCGATCGCGACGCTCAGCAGTTGCTGCGCGGTGCTCAGGCGTTTGCGCTCATCGGCGGTGAAGGACGAGTCACGGATGCGGCGAGCCTCACGCTCGGCCAGATCGAACGCGACCTCGTAGTCGGTCACGGCGGTGCGGTACTCGGCGAACTGTTCCTTCGAGAGCTTCGCGGTCGCGGAGTCGGGGCGGAGTCGGTCGGCAACCTTCTTGGCGCGCAGAAACGCTGCGGTCAACGGTTGTCGGCCATCGCTCATGGCGGGGTAGGCGATGATCTTGGCGACATCCAGTTCGTACTCGAGCCAGCGCTTGGTCACCGCGTCGTGTTCTGCCAGCAGCTTCTGAAGTGGCGTGACGGATGCCGAACTCGATGCTGTCGCGGTTCGTGGTGCCGTGCCCATTCCGGCGGCGACGGCATCTTCGACCCGCTGCGCGAGAGGATCCTTCGGTGCTTTGGCGCCGGGAAGCGTGACGCCGATCAGAGGGCGGCCGCGTGCAGCGGCCTGGGCAGCGCGAATCTCGCCCTTGGCCTGCAGGATCTCGAGCCGTCGCTTATGCCGGCGCCGCGCGCCGCGCTCCCAGGCGCTACCGATCATCCCCATGACACCCATCAGGGGGAAGACGAGCCACCAGTAGCTGCCGATGAACTGGAACAGCGGTTCCACGCCATCATGCTAATCTCGCAATCCCCCGCCCGGCATGGGGGAAAGCCCGAAGACGGCTCAGCCGAACAGCAGGGCGAGGACGGTGGCGCCACCGCCCACGAGAATCAGCGAAACAATCACGACCCACGCGACGATCTTGATGCGTCGCTGTCGGGTCTCGCTGTAGACGTTGGTGTCGTCGTCGGACATGCGATCAGTCTAAAGGGCAGGCTCGGTGATCGTCGGACCGAACGCGGCCGGCAGCGTCGCTCGCGAGACCTCGCGCAGGTCGGATGCCGACACCGTGAACAACCCCTGCACTTCGAGGCTCGGGTCTGCGCCGTCGCCGGGGGCATCGGTCACACCGATCCGCAGCACGGGATAGCCGCGCCCATCGCACAGGCCGCGGAACTTCACGTCATCCTCGCGGGGGACGGACACGAGAACGCGGCCGGTGGACTCCGAGAAGAGAGCGGATGCCGCATCGACGCCGTCGCGTTCGATGATCTCGTTCAGCCACACGCGGGCGCCGACGCCGAAGCGCATCACGCACTCGGCGAGAGCCTGCGCGAGACCGCCGCTGGAGAGGTCGTGCGCGCTGGAGATGAGACCCTGCAATGCTCCTGCGTGCAGGAGGTCGGCCAGGCGCCGCTCGGCGGCAAGGTCGACGGCCGGCGGCCGACCGCCGAGGTGGTCGTGAACGGTCTGCGCCCACGCCGATCCGCTGAGCTCGTTGGCTGTCACGCCCAGCAGGTAGATGTTCTCGCCGGCATCCTGCCAGCCCGAGGGGATGCGACGCGCGACGTCATCGATGATGCCGAGCACACCCACCACGGGAGTCGGGAAGATCGGCTGGTCGCCGGTTTGGTTGTAGAACGAGACGTTGCCGCCGGTGACCGGGATGCCGAGCTCGAGGCATCCGTCGGCGAGGCCATCGACGGCCTGCCCGAACTGCCACATGACCTCGGGGTTCTCGGGGCTGCCGAAGTTCAGGCAGTCGGTGACCGCGACGGGCTTGGCTCCCGTGACGGCGACGTTGCGGTATGCCTCGGCGAGGGCCAGCTGGGCGCCCTGGTAGGGGTCGAGCTGGCAGTAGCGGCCATTGCAGTCGGTAGCGATCGAGAAGCCGAGGCCCGACTCCTCGTCAACGCGCACCATGCCGGCATCGTCGGGGAACGAGAGGGCGGTGTTGCCCAGCACGTAGTAGTCGTACTGGTTGGTGATCCAGGACGTGTCGGCGAGGTTCGGGCTCGCGACCAGCGCCAGGAACTGCTCCCGCAGCTCGTCGGGCTCGCTCGGCCGCTGCAGCGCGCTCGCCGAGTCGTCGCGGAGGGCGTCGATCCAGGTCGGGTAGGCGACGGGCCGTTCGTAGACGGGGCCATCCACCGCGACGGTTGAGGGGTCGACATCCACGATCTGCTCGCCGTGCCAGAAGATCTGCAGGCGGCCGTCTCCGGTGACCTCGCCGAGCACGCTCGTCTCGACCTCCCAGCGGCCGACGACCTCGAGGAACGCGTCGAGCTTCTCGGGCGCGACGATCGCCATCATCCGCTCCTGCGACTCGCTCATCAGGATCTCTTCGGGAGTCAGGCTCGGGTCTCGCAGCAGCACCTGCTCGAGGTCGACGCGCATGCCGCTGCCGCCGTTTGCGGCGAGCTCGCTCGTGGCACACGAGATGCCGGCGGCGCCGAGGTCCTGGATCGCCTCGACGAGGTTCGCCTTGTAGAGCTCGAGGCAGCACTCGATGAGCACCTTCTCGGCAAACGGGTCGCCCACCTGCACCGCGGGCCGCTTGGTCGGGCCGCCGTCGGCGAAGGTGTCGGAGGCGAGGATGGATGCGCCGCCGATGCCGTCGCCGCCGGTGCGGGCACCGAACAGCACGACCTTGTTGCCGGCGCCTGAGGCGTTGGCAAGCTTCAGGTCTTCGTGGCGGAGGACGCCCACCGCGAGGGCGTTGACGAGCGGGTTGCCCTGGTAGACAGCGTCGAACACTGTCTCACCGCCGATGTTGGGAAGACCCAGGCAGTTGCCGTAGAACGAGATGCCGCTCACGACGCCGTGCACGACGCGGGCGGTGTCGGGGTTGTCGATCGCGCCGAAACGCAGCTGGTCCATGACGGCGACCGGGCGTGCGCCCATGGAGATGATGTCGCGGACGATCCCGCCGACGCCGGTCGCCGCACCCTGGAACGGCTCGATGTAGCTTGGGTGGTTGTGCGACTCGACCTTGAAGGTCACCGCCCAGCCCTCGCCGATGTCGACAACGCCGGCGTTCTGGCCCATGCCGACCATGAGGCGCTCGCGCATCTCGTCCGAGACCTTCTGACCGAACCGTCGCAGGTAGATCTTGCTGGACTTGTAGGAGCAGTGCTCGCTCCACATCACGGAGTACATGGCCAGCTCGCCGCTCGTGGGCCGGCGCCCGAGGATCTCGCGGATCTGGGCGTACTCGTCATCCTTCAGGCCGAGGGCGCCGTACGGCTGCTCGCGCTCGGGGGTGGCTGCGGCGTGTTCGACGGTGTCGGCGACTGCTCGGGCGGGAGTGATCGGGGTGCTCACGGGGTGGGACTCCAGTGGTCGAGGATGCCGAGACCGGCGCCAGCGTGCGGGCTGCTCCAGTCTACGCGGCGGCCGCTTTCGGCATCCGTGTCGCTTCGTGCCCGTCGTCGGGTGCTCGACGTGCCGGTGCGGCCTCGTCGCAACGGCGCAGATCGTGCCGAACACACCGGGCGACGGATGCTGCCGGCGGGGTGTCGTGCAATCCGTGCGCCCTTGCGACGAGCGCGTCACGCCCGTTCTGTGGTGACACGCCGCTCCTCACTCGACCGAGTGGCGCTCGCCGCGGGACGGGGGCGTGTAGGTGCAGGTGTCGCCGGCGCACAGCTGCGGCTTGGTCCGCCCGAAGCGGCGGGCCAGCTCACACCCCACGCAGATGCCGAAGGCCGACTCGGCGAACAGTAGCAGCAGGCATCCGGCGCAGATCGTCTGCGCGATCGCCGCCGGCAGCCCGAGCCATCCGAGCGACAGACACCCGAGAAGGGCCATCGAGAATCCGAGCCCCCAGGCGAACTGCTTGGGGGCGGCATCCACCCATTCGGGTCGCTGCGGACGCGTGATGAGGGTGCCGATCAGAAGGGTGGGCGTGAAGCGGGTTCCGATGAACAGGCGCAGGAACATCTCGGCGGCGAACAGGATGCCGAACCCGCGCATGTACTGCAGGTCGCCGGTGATCACGCCAGAGAGCCAGGCGCCGAAGCCCAGGAGGAACAGGATGCCGGCCGAGGCGCGCACGGCACGCTCGTTGATGACGGGGATGTCGATGCCGTCAACCCACTCGCCGATCACGGGCCGGGTACTGCGGTCGGCGGCGGGTGAAGTCATGCTCCCAATAATACCCCCTAGGGTATAGATCCTCGATGGCACTCGGTTCGCATGACCCTTCAGTCGCGCCATGACACGGGTTCGTTAGTCCGGCACCCGCACGAGGGCGCGACCGAATCCAGGCCCTACGCTGTGTGCGTGGACTTCTCCTTTGCTTTCACGCCCGATCTGATCGCGGTCTTCGTCACGCTGTTCGTGCTTGAGATCGTGCTGGGCGTCGACAACGTCATCTTCATCTCGATCCTCGCCTCCAAGCTCCCCAAGGAGCAGCAGGCGCGGGCACGCAACCTCGGCCTCACGCTCGCAATGCTGATCCGCGTCGGCCTTGTCTTCGCGGCGGGGTGGATCATCACGCTCACTGAACCCGTCGTGACCCTGTGGGGCATCTCGTTCTCGTGGAAGGACTTCATCCTCATCGCGGGCGGGCTCTTCCTCGTCTACAAGGCAGTCACCGAGATTCACCACAAGCTCGAGGGCGCCGAAGAGGAGCACGACGAGGGCGCGGGCGGCCGCAAGGGTGTGAGCTTCGGATCGGTCATCGCGCAGATCCTCTTGCTCGACATCGTCTTCTCGCTCGATTCCGTCATCACCGCCGTCGGCATGACCTCGAACATGGTCATCATCATCACCGTCGTGGTGCTCTCGTTCGGAATCATGCTGTTCGCGTCGCGGTTCATCTTCGCTTTCGTCAATGCGCATCCGACAGTGAAGATGCTTGCGCTGTCGTTCCTGCTGCTGATCGGTGTCTTCCTCATCGCCGAGGGCTTCCACATCAAGATCGACAAGGCCTTCATCTACGGTCCGATGGCCTTTGCGATCTTCGTCGAGGCGCTGAACCTCACTTACTCGTCCCGCAAAGCGAAGCGGGAGCAGAAGAAGCGGCAGGCTGTGCAGCTTCGGCCTCAGTACCCGGATGTCGACGAGTCGGCCGCCGTCGCTGCGGCGCTGTCGAAGGATCCGGCCTCCGGCTCGGTAGGCCTGTCGCGCAAGCCCGTGGTCGGCGAGGCGGATGCGGCGTCCGCGCCACACCGGGAGGGACTCGGCTGAGGGTCAGTCCGCGGCGGCCTCGGCCACCGCAGCGGCGAAGCGCGCAGCATCCGTGCCGTTCTCACGCACCTCGAAGACGGTGCCGTCGATGACCAGCAACGGGACGTGGTCGACGACCTGGTCGGTGCCGGGAATCGGCTTGCCAAGCCACGCGTCGTTAGCCGCGCTCGCCAGAGTTGCGTAGTCGGCGATCGCGGTCGACAGATCGGATGTCGCACCTGCGGTGGCCGCGAGGTCGAGGAGTTCCTCGTCGCTGGGTGAGTGATCTGCCGTGACCTGGTTCTGCTGGATCAGTCCGTACAGCGGCAGGAGCGCGTCATCCTCGCCCGCAGCTGCGACGCCGAGAAGCAGGGCGGCGGCTCGGGCCGAGTAGTCGGTGACGTCGCCGCGTTTGGCGCTCACGTAGGTCATCGGATGCAGCGTCCAGGTCGCCGTGCCGTCGGCGACGAAGGCCGCGAGGTCGTCGCCGATTGCCTCGTCGAGGCTCATGCAGTGCGGGCACGACGGGTCGCTCCACAGCTGGATGTCGACGGCACCGTCTCCGACGACGATTCCCGCCACCGGGTCGATCGTTGTGGGAGAGAGGGCCGGAGCAGCCGCAGGCGCGCACGCCGCGGCGGCAATCGCGACAGCGGGGAGGAGGGCGAGGCATCCGACCACGCGGCGCCGAGACGAACCGAACACGCTGCCGTTCTACGCCGGGTGCTGGCACATCGCCAATCCTTCAGCGAAGCCCACGACGCCGACCCCTGATGTGGTCAGACCATATAGCGGATTCCGCCAAACGCCCGGCCAGCGCCACTCCATGGCGTCGTCGCGGCGGTATTCATGAGGAGCGCGACACTACCCGGTATACATATCGCGCTCAGGGAGATCCGAATGTCGGTGAGGCAAAGCCTGTTGGCGATCCTGGCGCAGGGGCCGTGCTACGGCTATCAGTTGCGGTCAGAGTTCGAACGGCGCACCGGCTGGAGTTCGTCGCTCAACGTCGGCCAGATCTACAGCACTCTCGAGCGGCTCGAGCGCGACGGCCTCGTTTCGCGGGGCGCGCCCGACGCAGACGGCCACATTTACTGGCAGATCACGGATGCCGGCCGCGGCGAGGCCCGCGCCTGGCTTGCGTCTCCGGTCGAACGCAACACCGGGACCCGGGATGAACTCGCGATCAAGCTCGCGCTCGCGGCGGCGCTGCCGGGGGTGGATGTCTTCGAGGTCATCAAGACGCAACGACGGGCTTCGAGCGCGCACCTCGAGTCCCTGCGCAGCACCACTTTCGGTGGCGAGGTCGTGGGCGGGCCGGAAGAGCTCGCCTGGTCGCTTCTCACCGAGTCGCTGATCTTCGGCGTGGAGGCGGAACTTCGGTGGCTCGATCACGTCGAGGCGCGACTCGCGGCGCGCTCCGCGCGGGCAATGGTGCTCGAGCTCGACACTCACCGTCCCAAGCGCGGACGACCAGCATCGACTTGGCCGGTATAGCGCTCGTGGACTCTCAACAGCCCGGGGTTGACGGGGGCGTTCGCGTGTTCTAACGTACAACCAAATGGTTGTACAAAAGGACCTCACGGATGACGAGATCGATCGACTCTTCCACGCGCTCGCGGCGGCGACGCGACGCGACATCCTGCGCCGGACAATCGAGTCCGAGCACTCGGTCTCGGCGCTCGCTCGTGAGTACGACATGTCCTTCGCGGCGGTGCAGAAGCACGTTGCCGTCCTCGAAGAGGCCGGACTCATCATCAAGCGGGCGGAGGGGCGCGAGCGTCTGGTGCGCGCCGATCCTCAGATGATCGCCCGGGCTCGCGCCCTCCTCGCCCGCTACGAAGACCTGTGGCGGGCACGCATCCAGCGGCTCGACGACCTGCTCGCCGAGTCAGCCGACCCATCGGCATCCATCACCACGAAAGGGAACTGACGATGCCCGTCACCGCTGTCACCACCGACCCCGACGCGCTCACGATGACACTCGTCGGCGACTTCGCCGCGCCCGTCGAGCGCCTCTGGCAGGCGTTCACCGACCCTGCCCAGCTCGACCGCTTCTGGGGCCCTCCGGGGTGGCCGGCGACCTTCACGTCGTTCGATCTCACCCCTGGGGGGCGCGCGCAGTATCAGATGACCAGCCCGCAGGGCGAGGTGTCGCGCGGCGGGTGGGAGTTCACGGCCATCGACGAGCCCCACCGATTCGAGGTGCTCGACTCGTTTCTCAACGGTGACGGCGACGTGCTCGAAGGCATGCCCACGATGCGCGTCGAGTTCCTCTTCGAGGCGACGCCCGAGGGCTCGCGACTCACCAACATCACCTACTTCGACTCGCTCGAAGCCCTGGAGCAGGTTGTCGAGTTCGGCGCCGTCGAAGGCTCGACCCTGGCCATGAACCAGCTCGATGCGGTGCTGCAGGACCTGCGGGAGTACGCGCAGGGCAAGGGTACGCAGACCGAAATCCTCAGCGACACCCACGTGCGGATCACGCGGCTGATCGATGGACCCCGCGAGCTCGTGTGGCGGGCCCACACCGAGCCCGAGCTCATGAAGAAGTGGCTGCTGGGTCCGGACGGCTGGCGGATGACGGTGTGCGAGATCGATCCGGCGGTCGGCGGTCGCTACCGCTACGAATGGACGCCCGACGAGGGTGTCGAGGGTGAGACGTTCGGGTTCGATGGCGAAACGCTCGTGAGCGAGGCCCCGAAACGGGCGGTGACGACCGAGCACATGAGCGGCACCGACTTCCCGTCAACGCTCAACGACATGTCGCTGTACGAAGAGGACGGCGCCACCCTCATCACGCTGGTGATCGAGTACCCCGACAAGGATACGCGCGACATGGTCCTGGCTACCGGCATGACCGAGGGCATGGAGACCAGCTACGCCCGCCTGGAGCGGGAGCTCCTGCCGGCCTGAGTCGCCGCTCGCGGCATCCGTTTCACACGAAGGGTCGCAACACGCCGCTGCCGAGGTGCAGCGTACGGCGTGTTGCGACCCTTCGGCGTTGACGGGGGTTGCAGATTCAGTACTCAGTGTTACTATCTACCGGTAGTCAATAACACTGAGTAGTGAGGATGCCGATGGGCAAGCAGATGACCGAGATGCTCAAAGGCACGCTCGAGGGCATCGTCCTGGCGCTGCTGGCGACCGGCTCGGCCTACGGGTACGAGATCACGGCGCGGCTGCGCGAGCGCGGCTTCACCGACATCGCCGAGGGCACGATCTACGCCCTCTTGGTGCGGATCGAACAGCGCGGGCTCGTGGATGTCGAGAAGGTCCCATCCGAGAAGGGCCCGCCCCGCAAGGTCTACTCGCTCAATGACCGAGGACGCGAAGACCTCGAGGAGTTCTGGCGCACCTGGAGCTTCCTGTCCGAGCGCCTCGATCAGCTTCACACCACCGATGAAACCACCGACAACTACACCGAAGGGAGCGACTGACCATGGCCGCGAAGTGGATCGAGCTCGTGACGGGCTCGCTGGACGACAAGCGCCGCTGGCGCGCCTACAAGGAGCGGGTCAAGCAGCTGCCGACGCCGTACCGCACCGCGGTCGACGGGATCGAGCGGTACCTGATGCACGTCGGCGGAACGGCAGATGGCGGCCCGCTCATGCTCCAGATGGTCGACGACCTCGCCGACCTGTTCGAGCGTGCCGCTATCGACGGCACCCCGGTCCGAGACATCGTCGGCGACGACCCCGTCGCATTCGTCGAAGAGTTCAAGGCGAACTATGGGCTCGGATCGTGGATCACGAAGGAACAGCGGCGGCTCATTGACGCCATCGCCCAGGCCGAAGCCGCCACCGGTGACGAAGAGGGAGAAAGGCCGTGACCGCCGCGACAGCTGCGCCGGCATCCGCGATCCGCGTCTCGGGGCTGACGAAGTCGTTCGGGGAGCTCGACGTCCTTCGCGGTGTCGACCTCGACGTGCCGACCGGCGCGATCCTTGCCCTGCTCGGCTCCAACGGCGCAGGGAAGACGACGCTCGTCCGGATCCTCGCGACCCTCACGCATCAGGATGCCGGCACCGCCGAAGTCGCGGGGGCCAATGTCGCAGCCGACCCGGCCCGGGTGCGCGAGACGATCAGCCTCACTGGCCAGTTCGCCGCGGTCGATGATGTGCTGACCGGCCGCGAGAACCTGGCTCTCGTCGCGCGCCTGCGTCACCTCCCAGACCCGCGCGGCATCGCCGATGCGCTGCTGGCCCGCTTCGGCCTGACGGATGCCGGGACTCGTCCCGCCGGCACCTACTCGGGTGGCATGAAGCGGCGCCTCGACATCGCGATGAGCCTCATCGGCAACCCGCCGGTGATCGTCCTCGACGAACCCACGACGGGCCTGGACCCCCAGGCGCGGATCGAGGTGTGGGATGCCGTCCGCGAGCTCGCCGCCGGCGGCGCCACGGTGCTGTTGACCACCCAGTACCTCGATGAGGCCGAGCACCTGGCCGACCGGATCGCGATCCTGCACGAGGGGCGGATCATCGCGGGCGGCACGCTCGCCGAGCTCAAGGCACTCCTACCCCCCGCCACCGTCGAGTACGTCGAGAGACAGCCGACACTCGAGGACGTCTTCCTTGCCATCATCGGCACGCCCACGGGCGGCGCGTCCGCCGCGACGGATGCCGACACCACAACGCCCGAGGAGGCGAAATGACCACCCACGTGATCGCCGACACCACGGCGTTGACCAGCCGGTCGCTCCGGCACATCCTGCGAAGCCCCGACACGATCATCACGACAGCTGTCATGCCGATCGGCATCCTGCTGCTGTTCGTCTTCGTCCTGGGCGGTGCGATCGACACCGGCAGTCAGTCATACATCGACTATCTGCTGCCCGGCATCCTGCTCATCACGATCGCATCCGGCGTCGCTTACACGTCGTACCGACTGTTCCTCGATCTGCAGGGCGGGATGTTCGAGCGGTTCCAGTCGATGCCGATTGCGCGGTCGAGCGCCCTGTGGGCGCACGTGCTGACCTCGCTGGCTGCGAATCTCGTTTCGCTGGCGATCGTCATCGGGGTGGCGTTCATCTTCGGCTTCCGCTCGGGTGCCGGAGTGCTCGCGTGGCTCGCCGTTGTCGGCATCCTGCTGCTGTTCACCCTGACCCTCACGTGGCTTGCGGTGCTCGCGGGCCTGTCGGCCAAGACTGTCGACGGGGCGAGCGCCTTCTCGTATCCGCTGATCTTCCTGCCGTTCATCAGCTCGGCGTTCGTGCCGACCGACACGATGCCGGAGCCGGTGGCCTGGTTCGCCGGGAACCAGCCCGTGACGCCCATCGTCGACACGATCCGCGCACTGCTCGCCGGGCAGCCGGCGGGAGCCGACATCTGGATCGCGCTGGCTTGGATGCTTGGCATCCTGGTGGTCGGCTACGTCCTCGCGATGCTGCGCTACCGTCGCCGTATCCGCTGAGGCTTCAGCGCGGCCGGGCCGCCGGCCCGCGGCTGCCCGGGCTGGCCGCTGCGACACAACCTGGCGCGTGAGGCGGGGGTCCGTCCGTCGCGCGAGGTTGTGTTTCACGCGGCGAATGCGGCGGGCGCGCGAAAGGGTCAGGATGTCTGAGCGAGGCCCTCTTCGAGAGCTACCCAGGCGAGCATCGCGCACTTCACGCGGGCGCTGAATTTCGAGACGCCTGAGAGGGCTGCGGCATCCTCGTAGACGTCCTCGTCGAGCTCGATCGTGCCGCGCGATCGCAGCGCCTCGCGGAAGCCATCGATCAGCTCAGCGGCCTTCTCGCGCGGCACGCCGTCGATGAGGTCGACGAGCATGGATGCCGACGCCTGCGAGATCGAGCAGCCCTGGCCCTCCCATGTCACGTCGCGAATCGTCTGCCCGTCTTCCGAGACCCGCACCCGCAGGGTCACTTCGTCGCCGCAGATCGGGTTGCGCTGGTAGCTCGTGCCGGTGTGGTCATCGGCCTCGGCAAGACCGAAGCCGTGCGGACGCTTGGAGTGGTCGAGGATCAGTTCCTGGTACAGGGATTCAAGACTCATCAGGATGCTCCGAAGAATGCGCGGACGCCACCGGTCGCGTCCAGGAATCGGTCGACCTCATCGGGGGTCGTGTAGACGGATGCCGAGGCCCGCACCGAAGCGGTGAGGCCGAACCGGCGGTGCAACGGCTGCGCACAGTGGTGCCCCACGCGCACCGCGACCCCGCGCGAATCGAGGAACTGACCGACGTCATGGGCGTGGACGCCCTCGACAGCGAAGGAGGCGAGCCCGACGCGGGGTGCGGCATCCGTGTCACCGAGCAGACGGATGCCGGGAATCTCGCGCAGCCCGTCACGCATGCGCCGCTCGAGCTCGACCTCGTGGGCGTGGACCGCGTCCATACCGAGCTCCTGCAGGTAGCGGGCAGCGGCGGCGAGGCCGACAGCCTGCGACACCGGCTGCGTCCCGGCCTCGAACCGCTGCGGCGAGGGCAGGTACTGGGCCTCATCGAGGGTCACCGTCGTGATCATCGACCCGCCGGTGAGGAACGGCGGCAGGGCGTTGAGCAGTTCACGCTTGCCGTAGAGCCCGCCGATGCCGTACGGACCGAGCATCTTGTGGCCGCTGAACACGGCGAAATCCACGCCGATCGCGGGAAGGTCCATGCGCAGGTGCGGCACCGACTGACAGGCATCCATCACCGTGAACGCGGCGACGCCGCGCGCGAGAGCGATGAGCTCGTCGATGGGGTTGATGATGCCGAGCACATTCGACACGTGCGGGAACGCAACGATGCGGGTACGGTCGCCGATCAGGTCGGCGGCGGCATCCATGTCGAGGCGTCCGTCGTCCAGCACCGGGATGTGGCGCAGCCGCGCACCAGTGCGGGCAGCGAGTTCCTGCCAGGGAATGAGGTTCGCGTGGTGCTCGGACTCGGTGACGACGATCTCGTCATCGGGGCGCAGGGCGAAGCGCCGGGCCGCCTCGCCGCCCCGCCCGAGCGTCGCATTCCCGATGGTGTATGCGATGAGATTGATGCCTGCCGTCGCGCCCGACGTCCAGACGAGCTCTCCCTCGCCGGCGCCCACGAACGCGGCTACGGCCTCGCGGGCGTCCTCGAACGCGTCCGTGGATTCGGCGGCGAGGGTGTGGGCACCGCGGTGGACGGCAGCGTTCGTGTGGGTGAGAAACTCCCCCTCGGCGTCAATCACCTGCTGGGGCTTCTGGCTCGTCGCGGCAGAGTCGAGGTAGGCGAGCGGGTGGCCGTTGACCTCCTGCGCCAGCAGAGGGAAATCGGCGCGGATGGCGTCGAGATCCAGCGGAGTCACGGCAGGAACGGTCACCCCTCCAGCGTACGCGCCACCGGGCTGGACGGATCTGGGGTGGCCGGTTCGGGGCGCCGGATGCCGCGCGCTACTCCGCAGGGCGCTCCAGGCTCGAGTGCTCGGCGTGCTCGAAGTTTTTGACCGGGTCGTAGGGGCGTCCGGCGCGCTCCTGGCCGGGGACCGGGCGCGACCGGCGGCCGTAGATCAGCTCCGAGGAGTCGAGCAGCCACGGTACGAGCGTGATCGTCACGCCGTGGATCAGCATGAGCTGCTGCGCCAGCCGGCGGGATCGTCGGTTGTGCAGCAGCGTCTCCCACCAGTGCCCCACGATGTACTGCGGCAGATACACGGTCATCACGGCCGGTCCGTGCTTCTCGCGATAGCGCCGGATGAATTCGCCGATCGGTCCCGCATACGTGCGGTACGGCGAGTCGATGATCACCAGCGGGATGGGGATGCCGTGCCCCTTCCATTCCTCCTGCAGCGCGTCGGCATCCTCGTGATCGGTTGCGACGTGCAGGGCTATCGTCTTGTCGTGCCGGGCGGCTACCGCGTAGTCGAGAGCCTTCACCACCGGCTTTTGCAGGCGGCTGACCATCACGAGCGCAACGTCGCCGTCCGAGCCGAAGTGGATCTCGTCATCCATCCGGATCTCGTGTTCGACGTCTCGGTAGTACCGGTTCACGCCGAGCATGAGCGTGGCAAGGATCGGGATCGCCAAGAAGACGAGCCACGCGCCATGGGTGAACTTCGTCACGGTCACGATGACCAGCACGGCGGCGGTGAAGGTGGCGCCGGTCGTGTTGATGATCAGACCCGTGATCGCGCCGCGTCGCTCGACGCCGGATGCCGGGTCCCGCCGCGCTTCGACGCGGGTGGTGGCACGGATGATGCGGCGCCAGTGTCGCACCATGCCGATCTGGCCGAGCGAGAACGACACGAAGACCCCGATGATGTAAAGCTGGATGAGGGTCGTGAGGTTGGCTTGGTAGATCACGAGCACGGCGATCGCGATGAGCCCGAGCACCAGCATCCCGTTGGAGAACACGAGTCGGTCGCCGCGGGTGTTCAGCGCCTTCGGGGCGTAGCCGTCGCGGGCGAGCACGGCGCCGAGCAGCGGGAACCCGTTGAACGCGGTGTTCGCCGCCAGCAGTAGCACGAGGGCCGTCGCTGCCTGGATGAGGTAGAAGGGGATCGACCCCATCCCGAATGTTGCTGCAGCGACTTGAGCCATGAGACTCGGCTGTGGCTGGTTCGCGCAGTCGAACCCGACGAGCGTGCAGGGGTCTTCGGCGTAGTGCACTCCCGAGACCAGGGCGAGTGTCGTGAGGCCTGCGAACATGAGGATCGCGACCCCACCCATCATCGTGAGGGTCGTCTGCGCGTTGCGGACCTTGGGGCGGCGGAAGGCCGGGACTCCGTTGGAGACCGCCTCGACACCGGTCAGGGCGGAGCACCCGCTGGAGAAGGCTCTCAGCACGAGCAGGATCACCGCTGCCTGCGACAGGCTTTCTGCCTGCACCGCGAACTCTGCCGACGACGCGACCGGCGGATCCCCGAGCGCGGTGCGCACGAGTCCGGTTCCGATCATGAACACCACCGACCCGATGAAGACATAGGTGGGGATCGCGAAGACGAGGGATGCCTCACGCACGCCGCGCAGGTTGATCAGCACGATCACGACGACGAAGCCGATGGCCAGCTCGACGCGCGCCGGGTCGAGTCCAGGCAGCGCCGAGATGATGTTGTCGACCCCGGATGCCACCGACACGGCGACCGTGAGGACGTAGTCGACCAGAAGGGCTGCCGCTACGACGACGCCGGGCACCTCGCCCAGGTTGGTGCGGGCCACCTCGTAGTCCCCGCCGCCTGACGGGTAAGCCTTGATGAGCTGCCGATAGCTGAGCACGACGACGCTCAGCAGCACCACGACGGCGGCGGCGATCCACGGCGAGAAGGCGAGGAATGCGAGGCCGCCGGTCAGCAGGATCATCAGCAGTTCCTGCGGCGCGTAGGCCACTGACGACAGCGCGTCGGAGGCGAAGATCGGCAGCGCCATCTTCTTCGGGAGCAGGTGCTCGTCCATCGCGTCGGATGAGAGCGGCTGGCCGAGCAGGATGCGCTTCGCGACGGGCGTCTCGGGTACGCCCGATTCGGGCGCGTCAAGTGTCACGGCGGGCGAGATTACGCCTGCGGGGGCGGCCGCGCAAGCTACAGAAGCCCCCCCGCTCAGGCGCTGATGCGCGCGGTGCTTCCCCGTACGACGAGCTCGTAGGGCAGTTCTTCGCGGTTGGGAACACTGCCTGCCGGTTGCTCGAGGTCGTGGAGGATCGTGGCGGCGGAACGAGCGCCCTGCCCGGCGGGGAACTGGTCGACGGTCGTCAGGTCGAAGAATCGGCCGAGTTCGTGACCGTCGATCCCCGCAATGGAGAGGTCTGCGGGCACGCGATAACCGAGGTCGCGGGCTGCCAGCATCGCCCCGATAGCCATCTCGTCGGATGCCGCGAAGATCGCTGTCGGCGATGCTCCGGGCCTGCCGAGCAGTTGCTTCGCCGCGCGGAATCCTCCCTCGATCGTGAAGTCACCGGGCTCGAACAGTTCCGGGCGCGGGTCGACGCCTGCAGCCCGCAGCGCGGACTCGAACCCGTGCCGCCGACTGGAGGGAATGTGGAAGTCGATGTCGAACTCGGGATCGGCTCCGATGTGGCCGATGTCGAGGTGGCCCATTGCGAGCAGATGCTCGGTGGCGAGGCGCCCGAGGCCCACGTCGTCGATCGAGAGGGTCGGCAGGAACGCATTAGGCCCGCCGATGGCTATCACCGGCATCCCGAGCGAAAGGAGCGCCTTCGACTCGTGCTCGCCGAGTTCCAGGGCCACGGCGATCACGCCGTCGACGCGCTGGCGCCGCAAGAAGGTCTCGAACACCTGGCGGCGGTGCTCCCGGTCGGGTGTCACGTTGTACAGCGTGATGTCGTACCCGGCCCGGGTCACCTCCTCGGCGATGCCGCTGAGCAGCGTGCTGAAGAACCAGCGGTCGAGGTGAGGGATCACGACGCCGATGTTGCGGGTGCGACCGGATGCCAGGCTCGACGCCGACGAGGACACGACGTAGCCGAGGCGCTGGGCTGCCTCTTGCACGCGCTCGCGTGTCGAGTCCGACACGTTGTGCTTGCCGCTGAGCGCCCGCGACACCGTCGCCGTGGACACCCCGGCCGCGCGGGCTACCTCATCGATTCCGACCATGACGACCCCGCGGCTTACTCGCCGGTCAGCCACACCGCCTGATCGACCGGCAGCATCCTGTCGGTGAGCGGGCCGCTGGAGACGACGACGGTGCCTGACGGAAGCTCGACGGGTGTGTCGCCGACGTTTGCCACCACGGTGATCGAGCCGTTGCGGAAGGCCACGACATCCGTGCCGAGACCGTCGACCCACTCAAGCGTCCCTGCGCCCAGACCCCGAGCCCGCCGCTCGGCGAGCAGGTTCTTGTAGAGCGTGAGCGTCGAATCCGGGTCATCGCGCTGGGCGTCGCGGGCAAGGCCCGCCCACTCGGCAGGCTGCGGCAGCCAGGCCTCGCCAGTCTCGTTGAAACCGAAGGCGGGTCCCTCCGAGGTCCAGGGCAGCGGCACGCGGCATCCGTCCCGGCCGTAGCGCTCACCGTTCGTACGGAACCACGTCGGGTCCTGCCGTGCCTCGTCGGGCAGGTCGATGACTTCGGGCAGGCCGAGTTCTTCACCCTGGTAGAGGTAGGCGGAGCCGGGGAGGGCGAGCATCAGGGTCGTCGCAGCGCGAGCGCGGCGCAGTCCGACCTCGGGGATCGGCTTGCCCGGGGACTTCGGACCGATGCCGGCGCCCTGCGGATTCTCGGCAGTCAGGGCCAGGCGCGATGCGTGACGCACCACGTCGTGGTTCGAGAGCACCCAGGTGCTCGGGGCCCCCACCGCGCCGTAGCCGGCCAGCGAATCGGCGATCACGAGGCGCAGCTTCTCGGCATCCCACGGCGTCTCGAGGTACTCGAAGTTGAACGCCTGGTGCATCTCGTCGGGCCGAACCCACAGCGCGGTCTGGGCGATCGAGGGAAGCCAGGCCTCCGCGCACAGGGCCCGGTCGCCGTCGTACTCGGCAAGCAGCGCGTGCCAGTCGCGATAGATCTCGTGCACACCCTCCTGGCCCCAGTAGGGGACGGCGCTCTCGCCGCCACCCATAGAGCCGGCATCCTTGGGCGGGGTGTAGTCGGGAAGACCCTCCTTCTTCACGAGCCCGTGCGCGACATCCACGCGGAATCCGTCGACGCCGCGGTCGAGCCAGAAGCGCAGGATGCGGCGGAACTCCTCACGCACCTCGGGGTTGGACCAGTCGAAGTCCGGCTGCGAGGCGTCGAACAGGTGCAGGTACCACTGGCCGGGCGTGCCGTCGGGCTCGGTCAGGCGCGTCCAGGCGCCACCACCGAACACCGACTCCCAGTTGTTCGGGGGCTGCTCGCCGTTCTCGCCCTTGCCATCGCGGAAGATGTAGCGCGCCCGCTCGGGGCTGCCGGCGGGAGACGCGACAGCCTCCTGGAACCACGCGTGCTGGTCGGACGAGTGGTTGGGCACGAGATCGACGATGATCCTGATGCCGCGCGCGTGCGCCTGCGCGAGCATCTCGTCGAAGTCGGCAAGGGTGCCGAAGATCGGGTCGACGTCGCAGTAGTCGGCGACGTCGTAGCCAGCATCCTTCTGGGGCGAGCGCTGGAAGGGGCTCAGCCAGATGGCGTCGACGCCGAGGGCGGCGAGGTCTCCGAGGTGGCTCGTCACCCCGCGCAGGTCGCCGATGCCATCGCCCGACTGGTCAGCGAAGGAGCGGGGGTAGATCTGGTAGATGACGGCGGTGCGCCACCATTCGCCGCCGGGAGCTTCCTCGCGGGAGAGCGCGGGGGTGGCGACGGATTCTGCAGAAGTCATGGAGCACACCATACTGCACCGATGTAAGCGCTTGCATAACGATGTGCGCTCGAATCCGCCCGGGGGATCTGCCTTCGTCCGACATGCCGCCGTCACGCGCACGCCGTAGTCTGGCCGCGTGCCCGACACCGCCGCCCTTGACCGCGCCGAGTCCCTGATCCGGACGATCCCCGACTACCCGAGTCCCGGCATCCAGTTTCGCGACATCACTCCGCTGCTGGCGGATGCGGCTGCCCTGCACGCCGTGACCCGAGCGCTCATCGAGCCGTTCGCTGACGGGTTCGATGTCGTCGGCGGGATCGAGGCCCGTGGATTCCTGCTCGCGGGCGCCATCGCCGCCGAGGCGGGAGTGGGTCTCGTGCCGATTCGGAAGGCCGGAAAGCTACCCCGACCCGCGGCATCCGTCTCGTATGCCCTCGAGTACGGCGAAGCAGCCATCGAGGCTCACGACGACCTCGCGCCGGGCACTCGGATCCTGCTGGTCGACGACGTGCTGGCCACCGGCGGCACGATCGCCGCTGCGCGCGAACTGATGACGACGCTCGGGGCCGAGGTGATCGGCACGACGGTGCTCCTGGAACTCGAGGGATTGAACGGCCGTGCGGTCGCGGGCGATGTCCACGCCCTCTTCGTCGTCTAGACGATATGAGCCTTCGGTCCTCTTGAGGCTGGGGCCTCGATTC
>SWBZ01006285.1_pt1 | contig 31609 bp, 29 predicted proteins | sample 4693031 | NCBI WGS metagenome assembly SWBZ01 (sample SAMN10267274, study PRJNA491770) | bioreactor metagenome | isolation source: DHS bioreactor inoculated with | place: Japan: off Shimokita Peninsula
GGGGGAGTATTTCTTCAACGGCAACACGGTATTTCTCGATCACGGCCAGGGGCTGGTGACCATGTACTGTCACCTGCACGAGATCCACGTGGAGGAAGGGCAGCGGGTGCAGGCGGGCGAGATCCTCGGCACCGTGGGCAAGACCGGACGCGCCACGGGACCCCACCTGCACTGGGGTGTGAGCCTCAACGACGCACGGGTGGATCCGAAGCTGTTTCTGCGTGAAGAGCAGGTGTCGGTGCAGGAATAGCAGGGCAGATGCGGGAACCGTCCTGTAGGAGCGGCCTCTGGCCGCGAACCGGCCGTGGAATGCGTCAAACCCTTCGCGGCCAGAGGCCGCTCCTACGGGGAAGAGGACGCTACCGGCTCGCCCTGGCGCAGGGGTTCCAGGTGCAGGTGTTTTTCCTCGGCACCGGCCTCCAGCAGGGCTTCGTGCAGGGCGGGCAGCAGTTCCTGGCGCCCGGCCGCGTAGATCTCCATGCCCGCCAGGTCCACGCCATCACGGCGCAGGGCATCCATGAACAGGTCCACGCGCCGGGCCACCTCCCCGCCACCCTTCAGGGGGTGATACTCGAAGATATCCAGGGCATCGGCCCAGGAACGGCACAGGTTGTCGAGGTATTGCCCGGCCTCGCCACTGTCCAGCCAGTAGAGTTCGATGGACTCCACCAGGTCCAGGGCGATGGCCTGTTCGATGAGCGCCTTGATGGGTGCGAAGCCCCCGTCGCAGGCCAGCATCAGCAAGGGTCGCGAGGCATCCTGGCCAAGCACGAAGCGGCCGCGCGGACCGACCACCATGATGCTGTCCCCCATGTTGAGCTCGCCCAGGGTGCCGGTGGCCGGATCTCCCGCCGCATGGGGGATGTGCAGCTCCAGCTTGCTGGCATCGCAGGGACAGCTGGCGAGGGAGAATTCGCCACCGCGACCCGCACCGGTCTCCAGCCATACATACTGGCCGGAGCGGAATTCCAGCCGCTGTCCCGGCTGAGGGCGCAGTTCCACCAGGTTCATGGCGGAACCGCAGCTCCGCAGGCGGCGCACGCGGGTGTCGAGTCGCTGCTCCTGGATCTCCTCGTCAGGGTGCCGCTCGACCGCCTCGAGGACCACGTCGGTCACGGCGGTGGTGCAGCAGAGCAGCAGCTCGCCCCGTTCCCGTTGCGCCTCGTTGAGTTCGTACAGCGGTGTTCGTGTCTGGCGCACCTCGCCGGAAACCAGTCGTCCGCGGCAACGCCCGCAGCTGCCGTCGGAACAGCCATAGCGCAGGGACAGGCCGGCACTCAGGCCGGCGTCCAGCAGGTCCGCCGCGCCTTCCACGAAATAATCATGCCCGCTGGGCAGCACCCGCACATGGGCCGCCAGGATGCGCAGGAAGGTTTCCTTGTCGAGCAGTTCGCGGGGATAGCCGTGCTGGTCCTCATCGCCTTCCAGGACCTGCACGAACCAGGATCGGAAGGCCGCCACCTCGGCGCCCCCCTGCAGGCCGGCGACCGCTTGCTTGATCTGTTCCATCAGGTGGTTGTAGCGATGGATTTCCGTCTTGGCGGCGGCCAGTTCCTGGCCCAGCAGACTGACGCGCCGCGCCAGGGTATGCACATCCAGGGCCTCGGACTCGTGGCGCATGGCCTTGGCGAAGGCCTCTTCCATGAAGCGCTCCACGCGCTCGATCATGGTGTTGTCTTCCATCTGCGTGCCGGGATAGGCGCGCAGCAATTCCTCCACGTCCAGTTCGCCCTCGAAGGTGGACAGTTCACCTGCGCGGATCCGTTTCTGCAAGGTGCCGCGCTTGACGCCCACCAGTCGCGCCGCCTTGGAAAGGGTGATGTAGCGGGCCACGTCTCCTCCTAGCCTCGGTTGTCGCCCTGATTATAGGCCCGCATCAATCGAATTGTTCGAAATCCGGCAGCGGCGGATTACCGTCATGGATACGATTCCAGCGATACTGGCGATAGGCCTCGCGGGTATACAGGTAGGGATCGAGGGCACCGGCATCGCGCACCCGGGTGGCATCCAGCAATTGAACACGGGTATCGACGAGACGCAGGGCGAGGGCGGAATTGCGCTCACGCACCTCCTCGTGCTGGCTGACCAGGTCCATCTGGTTGTCCAGCAGGCGACCGCTGGTATCCCGCACCGTGCTCGGACCCATCAGGGGCAGTACCAGGTACCAGCCTTCACCGAAACCCCAGACACCGAAGGTCTGGCCGAAATCCTCATGGTGTTTGCGATGGCCCATGGAAGTGGCCACATCGAACAATCCGACGACACCGAAGGTGGTATTGAAGAAGAAGCGGGCGCTGTCGGAGGCGGCCTGCCGGGCCTTGCCCTGCAGGGCGCCGTTCACGATGACGATGGGTTCTTCCAGGTTCTGGAAGAAATTGTGCACGCCCTTCTGCACCGGCTTTGGCGTCACCCGCTGGTAGCCTTCGGCGACGGGCTTGAGCACGTATTCGTCCACCTTGTCATTGAACTTGTAGATGACGCGATTGACGGGCTCCAGGGGATCCGCGATCTCCTTGTGCGGCGGGCGCTGGGCGCAGCCCCCCGCCAGCAGCAGGGCCGGGACCAGGGTCAGGGTCACAACTTCCTTGCGGATCATCCTTAGCTCCTCGTGCAGTCAATGTCATTTACGACCAGCATAGCCATGTCATGCCGTGCCGGCCATCAGGCCATTTTCTATCGGCCCCGGGCGCGAAAATTTGAGGCGCCTAGGAGCCTGTCGGACTTGAGCGATCGTAGCGAGCAAGGTGGGAGAGTGAGGTCATTTTTTCGATCGTTTGAGGAGAATAGCCGTAGCTATTCGACGAAAAGGATCGGAAAAATGGGCCTCTCTCCCACCGGCGCAGTAGATCAGTCTCAAGTCCGACAGGCTCCTAGCGCTTGCGCACGTGTTTCATCATTCGTTTGCGCCTGTATTCCTGACGCGGTGTCAGGGTGTTGCGGCGTCCCTCGTAGGGATTGCTGCCCGTCTTGAGTTCCAGTCGCACCGGCGTGCCCTGCAGGCGGAAGGCCTTGCGGAACACATTGACCAGGTAACGGTGATAGGACTGGGGCAGATGCTCGGTCTGGTTGCCATGAATCACGATCACCGGGGGATTGCGCCCGCCCTGGTGCGCGTAGCGCAGCTTGACGCGCCGCCCGCGTACCAGCGGTGGCTGGTGATCGAACACCGCCTTCTCCAGCACCCGCGTCAGTTCCGGGGTGGAGATGTCGCGATAGGCCGCGTCATAGGCGCGCTGCACGGAACCATAGAGGTCGCCTACCCCGGTACCGTGCAAGGCGGAGATGAAGTGGAACTCGGCGAAATCCAGGAACGGCAGCTTCAGGTCGATTTCCCGCTTGAGCCAGTCCTTCTGGCCCGATTCCAGGCCGTCCCACTTGTTGACCGCCACCACCAGGGCACGACCCTTTTCCAACACGTGACCCGCCAGGGTGGCATCCTGCTCGATAATGCCGCCTTCCCGCGCATCCAGCACCAGCACCACCACATTGGCCGCGTCGATGGCCTGCAGGGTTTTGATGATGCTGAACTTCTCGACGGCCTCACTGACGCGGCTGCGGCGCCGCACACCGGCGGTGTCGATCAGGGTATAGCGCACGCCGTTACGCTCGAAGGGAATGAAGATGCTGTCGCGGGTGGTGCCCGGTTCATCGAAGGCGATCACCCGCTCTTCGCCGAGGATGCGATTGACCAGGGTGGATTTGCCCACGTTGGGCCGGCCGACGATGGCGACCTGGATACCGGCTGCCTCATCCGCGCCCGGTGCCTCCTCTGCGGCTTCCGGTAACGCCGCCAGCACTGTGTCCATCAGGGCGGTGACGCCGCGTCCCTGGCTGGCGGAAATGGCATGGGGTTCGCCCAATCCGAGGCGGAAGAATTCCGTGCGCGCCACATCCGGGTCCACGGCGTCGGTCTTGTTGACCACCAGGTGCACCGCCTTGCCACTGCGGCGCAACCGCTCCGCCACCCGTTCGTCGCTGCTGTTCAGGCCGGCGCGTCCATCCACCAGGAGCAGTACCACGTCGGCCTCTTCCACTGCCTGCCAGACCTGGCGGGCCATGGCACTGTCCACGCCCTCGGGGTCGTCGGCCAGGCCGCCGGTATCCACCACCAGGTAGGGACGCGGGCCGATCTTGCCATCGCCGTACTGACGGTCGCGGGTGAGCCCGGGCAGGTCCGCCACCAGCGCATCACGGGTGCGGGTCAGGCGGTTGAAGAGTGTGGACTTGCCCACATTGGGGCGGCCCACCAGGGCGATTACGGGAAGCATGAGGGTCTCGATGTCATGGAGCAAACCGGCACGGGCCGGAAGCCATAGGTAGCCGGATCAACGATCCGGCGATTGCACCTGCAAAACCGTGAGCAGGCCGCCCTTGCCGAGCACATACAACCGCTCGCCCACCGCTTGCAGGTGGGCGATACCGCGACTATCCGTGCGCAGGCGACCCACCAGGTCGCCGTCGATGCGCGACAGCAGGTGTACATAGCCTTCGTAATCACCTACCGCCACCAGGTCACCGAAGGGCACCGGGGCCGTAAGGTCGCGCAGGCGCAGGGCATCCTGCTTCCACAGGGAGGCGCCATCGCGACGATCAAGGCCCCAGACCTGGCTCTGGTCGTCGGTTACGTACAGCTGGCTGAAATCCACACCCAGGCCGGCATAGGCGGACATTTCCCGGCGCCAGTCGATCTGGCCGGCGCGCATGTCCACCGCCGCCACCTGGCCCTGGAAGCTGACTGCATAGGCGGTGAAGCCCTCGATGACCGGATCGGCGTCCAGGTCCACCATGCGTTCCAATTCGGAACGGCCACGGGGTTCGGCAATGGCCAGTTCCCAAGCGGTGCGCCCCTGCTCCACGCCCAGCAACGCCAATCGGCCATTGGCAAAACCCGCCAGCACGGCACCGCCGGCCAGGGCCGGGGTGCTGCTGCCGCGCAAGGTCAGTGCCGGCATGGTCCGGTCAAATACCCAACGTCGCTCGCCACTGGCCGCGTTCAGCCCGGTCAGGGTGCCATCGACACTTTGCACCACCACCACACCCCGGTCGATGCGTGGTACCGCCAGCACCTCGCTGGCAACCCGCGCCCGCCAGACTTCGGTCCCGTCACGCATGTCCAGCGCCAGCACCTCGCCGTCACTGGTACCCATGACCACCAGGCCTTCCCCGGCATCGACACCGGCGGAGATGGGTGCCCGGGTATTCACATCCCAGAGCGGTTCACCCTTTTCCCTGTCCAGTGCGTACACGCGCCCCTTGCGATCGGCAACATACACCTGGTTACCCACGAAGGCGGGTCTCAGGCTCACGAATTGCTTATCGTGGCCACTGCCGGCACGCCGTTCCCATACCGTCTCCAGCTTCACCCGCTGTTCGATGCCGGTGAGCGGCGTCGGTGGTTCGCTGGTGTCCTTGCCACGCAAGGCGCAACCGCCCAGCAACATCAACAACACGAAGTACCAGAGCCCGTGTTTCATAGTACGTCGTCCAGCTTGATGCGCAGCAGCGGCCGGGTGGGGGCATCCTCATCCAGCTGATCCAGGGCGACACGATAGGCGTCACGGGCCGCAACCCGGTCGCCCCGGGCAAGGGCGATATCCCCGCGCAGCTCGGCATACAGGGGCGCGTACGCTCCCGTAGCCGGTGCCTGGGCGAGTTGCGCCTCGGCGGCGCTGAAATCCTCCATGGCCACCAGCAGGCGCACCAGGCGCAGGCGGGCGCTGTGACGAAGCGCCTCGGTCTTGCCACGCTCCAGCGCCCACTGCAACTGGGCGCGCGCCGCCTCCAGTTCGCCCTGTTCGATCTGCAGCCGGGCCATGCCCAGGGCGGCCAGTGCCGCGTAGGGACTGTTACTGTGCTCGCTCACCAAGGCGTCGCCGGCCTGGCTGACCTGCTCGGCATCGCTGCGCTCCAGTCCGTTCATGAACTGTACGTAGAGATGAGAGGCGGATTCCTGCTGGCGATCCTGGTAACTGAACCAGGCACGGCTGCCGAAGATCACCGCCAGGCCCAGCAACAGGCCGGTGATGACCGAGCTGCCGTTTTCCTTCCACCAAGTCTTGAAGGCCTCGAGTTGTTCTTTTTCCGATTCGTATGCTTCCACGTGTGCAATCCCCAGTGCTGTTCAATCTTCCTGTCGAGATGAAACCCGACCTGCAAAAATCCTGCTGTTCCCCGCTGCCGCGATCTGTCGGGCCGGACGCCGACAGGAGGCCTTCTACAGCGGCAGCAGCGCCGCCAGTCGCCCGGGCAGGTCCACCTCGGCCACCATTTCCTGTTCTCCTCCGCGCAAGGGCTTGAGGCCCACCTCGCCCGCGTCCAGTTCACTGTCGCCGAGGACCAGCGCCAGTTGTGCGCCACTCTTGTCCGCGCGCTTGAACTGGTTCTTGAAGCTGCCGCCACCGCCGTTGAGCAGCACGCGCAGTCCGGGCAAGGCATCGCGCAACCGGTCCGCCAGAATGAGGCCATGGGCCTCGGCCCGCTCGCCGACCGTGACCAGGTAGACCTGGGGTGCGACGGAAGGGAACGCCACGCCGGATTCTTCCAGCAGCGCGATCAGGCGCTCGATGCCCATGGCGAAACCCACCGCCGGGGTGGAACGACCACCCAGGTATTCCACCAGGCCGTCATAACGACCGCCGGCACAGACCGTGCCCTGGGCACCCAGACGGGTGGTCACCCATTCAAACACTGTCCGGCCATAGTAATCCAGCCCCCGCACCAGTCGCGGGTTGAGTTCGTAGGCCAGGCCGGCGCCATCCAGCAGGGCGCACAGGCGCGTGAAGTGCTGCTTCGATTCCTCATCGAGGTAATCACTCAGGCGCGGCGCCGCTTCGATCAGGGCCTGCATGTCCGGGTTCTTGCTGTCGAGGATGCGCAGCGGATTGCTCTCCAGGCGCCGCAGGCTGTCCTCGTCCAGGCTCCCGCGATGCTGTTCCAGGTAGGTCACCAGGGCCGCGCGGTAGTGGCCGCGCGCTTCCAGCGTGCCCAGGGAATTGAGCTGCAGGGTCACATCGCGCAGGCCGAGTTCGCGCCACATGCGCGCCGTCATGAGGATCAGTTCCGCGTCGATGTCGGGGCCGGTCATGCCGAACACCTCGACACCGACCTGGTGAAACTGGCGGTAGCGGCCCTTCTGCGGCCGCTCATGGCGGAACATGGGACCCATATACCAGAGCCGCTGCTGCTGGTTGTAGAGCAGACCCTGCTCGATGCCGGCGCGCACGCAGCCCGCCGTGCCTTCCGGGCGCAGCGTCAGGCTGTCGCCATTGCGATCCGCGAAGGTATACATCTCTTTCTCGACGATGTCGGTGACCTCGCCGATGGAACGCTGGAACAGCTCGGTCTTCTCCAGGATGGGCAGGCGGATCTCCTGGTACCCATAGGCATGCAGCACGGTACGCACCCGGTCTTCCAGGTACTGCCATGCGGGGGTCTGGTCCGGCAGGATGTCGTTCATCCCGCGGATGGCTTGAATGCTGTTCGCCATAGTGTGCTTGTGTCGCTCAGGTGGGCAGGTGAAGTGCCCTACTCCAGACGCAGGCGTGCCACCGCGCCCCGGGAATGGGCCGAGGTGTCGATCGCCTGCCCGTCATATTCCAGGTCCACGCCCGCGGCATTCCCCAGCAACAAGCGGAAGGGTGGCGTGCCGGTCAGGACTTCGCGGCGTCCCGGAGACATCAGGCCGTACAACAGGCGCCCTTCCCGGTCCTGGATTTCCACCCAGCTCTCCTCGCGGAAGTTCAGCACCAGGCGTGCCTCCCGGGACGTGGGTCCGGAGCGAGGCTCAAGATCCGGAGACGGTACCGGCACGGATTCGGGCGCCACGGCCGCCGGCGGCCGTGGCGCGGGGGATTCCTCGGCCCTGTCACCGGGAAGCTCCGCGTCCGCGGGATCCGCTTCGTCCACATCCGGCAATGGCCAGATGGGTTCCAGGGCGTCCTCGGATCCTGCCTGGTCGTTGGACTCGGACGGCAAGACCGGCAGCCGCAGGCCCGCCGGCTGGTCCAGTGCCGGCGTCGGTTCCCCCCACTGCTCCCAGACGCGGTTCAGTGCGGGATAGGCAAACAGCACCAGCGCGGCCAGCACCGCCAACAGGAACAGGTAACCGAACCAGCGCCCCAGGGCGGGCCCGGCCATGGGACCACGAAAGCCATGACGACGCTTGAGGGCGGCGGCGGGTGTGGCCTCAGCCTCGGGCAGCGCCTCGGCCACCAGCTTCTCGTCCAGTTCGACCAGACGCGCGTAGTTGCGCAGATAACCCCGCACGAAAGTACGCGCCGGCAGCCGCTCCAGGTCATCGGTCTCCAGGGCCTCGATGATGTGCACATTCAGACGCAGGCGTTGCGCCACATCCTTGCGCTCCAGGCCGCGCGCCTCCCGCGCGGCCTTCAGCCGTGCCCCGATCTCCAGGCGTGCCAGGGTTTCGCTTTCCGCCTCGGCGCTATGCTCTTCAGGGTTGTTCATTCAGCCATTCCAGGTAGGCCCGGGTCTGTGGCGCATCGGGAAAGTTGTTGCGCAGTGCCAGGCCATAGCTGGACACGGCGTTCCTGTCCCCCAGGGCATGCTCCACCCGGATACCGAGCCACAAGCTCTCCGGGCCATGGCGGCTCACCTGCTGGTAGCGTTGCAGATAGGCACGCGCGCGCAGGTATTCACCCTGTTCGTGAGTCAGGCTCAGCATCTGCAGCAAGGCCTGGGGATAGAAGGGGTTGCGCTCCAGCGCCAGGCGGAAATATTCCTCGGCCTTGCTCAGGTCAGGGATACGTCGGGCGCAGATACCGGCATTGGTATAGGCCACTTCCGGGGTGTCGTACAGGGGATCGGCCACGGCCTTTCGGAAATGGCGGTCGGCATCCTGCAGGCGCTTCTGGTGGCAGAGGAACTGGCCGAAGTTGTTATTGGTGCGGGAGTCAGCGGGTGCCAGTGCCAAGGCACGCCGGTAGTGCTGCTCCGCGGATTCGTTCTCGCCCAGGCGCTCGTACAGAATGGCGATGGCACCGTGCGCCTCGGACAGATCGGGGTTCAGCTCAACCGCCCGGCGCAGGTTCTCCATGGCCAGCTGCAAACGCCCCTCGCGATAGTAGGCCACCCCCAACTCCAGGTTGGCCTGGGCGGCCCGCTTGGGGTCGGAGGTATAGGTGGGGGTGGAGGAGCAGGCGCCCAGCAGCAGGGCCAGCATGGCGATGCCAAGAATCCGATAATGCCTCACGCCACTTGTTCTCCCTTGTGCAGGTCCATGCGCCGGATGCGGCGCTGGGTACGGTCCTGGAAATCCCCGGCCAGCTGGCCACAGGCGGCTGCGATGTCGTCGCCGCGGGTACGGCGGGTGATGGTGGTGATACCGGCCTGGACCAGGATTTCGAAAAAGCGATCGATACGCGCATCACTACTGCGCGTGTAACGGGTGCGCGGAAAGGGATTGAAGGGAATCAGGTTCACCTTGGCCGGTTTGTTGCGCAGCAATTTCACCAGCTCGCGGGCGTGGGCGTCGCTGTCGTTGACGCCGTCGAGCAAGACGTACTCGAAGGTCACCCGACGCCGCCCTTCATGCTCCACATAGCGCCAGCAGGCCTCGAGTAGCTCATGGATGGGGTACTTGCGGTTCAGCGGCACCAGTTCGTTGCGCAATTCGTCATTGGGCGCGTGCAGGGACACGGCCAGCGCCACGTCGCACCGGGTCGACAACTGCTCCAGACCCGGCAGCACGCCGGAGGTGCTCAGGGTCACGCGACGCTTGGACAGGCCATAGGCATTGTCATCGAGCATGATGCGCATGGCCGGGAGCACGGCGTCGAGATTCAGCAAGGGTTCACCCATACCCATCATGACCACGTTGGTGACCGCGCGTTCCCCACCGTAGTGCGGCGCGAGCAGGCGGTTCGCCAGCCACACCTGGCCGATGATCTCGGCAGTGCTGAGATTGCGATTGAAACCCTGCTGGGCCGTGGAGCAGAAACTGCAGTTCAGCGCACAGCCCACCTGCGAGGACACGCACAGGGTGCCGCGGTCCTTCTCGGGTATGAACACGGTTTCGATGCAATTGCCGTCGTCGAGCCGGAACAGCCATTTGCGCGAGCCATCACCGGACTGCTGGTCCTGGGCTACTTCCGGACCGCGGATCTCGCATTCCTCCGCCAAGCGGGCGCGCAGCGCCTTGCTGAGGTTGGTCATGGCCGCGAAATCGGTTTCCCCTTCCTGGTAGATCCACTTCAGCAGCTGGGTGGCGCGGAAGGATTTTTCGCCGAACCCGGCGAAGAACCCCTGCAGCCCAGCCAGGTCGAAGTCGAGGAGATTGGTGCGTTGCGTGGTCATGAATTTCGGCATCGCCTCAGCGCAGGCGCGGGCAGATTTCGTCCGACTTGAAGAAGAAGGCGATTTCCTGCTCCGCGGTCTCCGGGCCATCGGAGCCGTGCACCGCGTTCTCATCCACGGTCTCGGCGAAATCGGCGCGGATGGTACCCGGCGCGGCGTCCTTGGGATTGGTGGCGCCCATGACCTCGCGGTTACGCTTGATGGCGTTCTCGCCCTCCAGCACCTGCACCATGATCGGGCCGGAGATCATGAAATCCACCAGCTCGTTGTAGAAGGGGCGGTCCTTGTGCACCGCGTAGAAGGCACCGGCCTGCTTGGGGGTCAGCTGCATCATACGGGCGGCGACGATGCGCAACCCCGCCTTCTCGAAGCGGCCGTAGATCTCGCCAATCACGTTCTTGGCAACGGCGTCGGGCTTGATGATGGAAAGGGTGCGTTCGATGGCCATGCGGTTACGGCTCCGGGAATGGTGGATGTGACGGACGGAATCGCCCGTATCTGCCAGAAAATCAAGCTGGTAAGTGTACCTTGCCGGCAGGAAACAGGCAATGAGGCGGACGGGGTGTTGGTGAAAGCGGGAGGCCAGGCTTTGGCGGCCTGCCGGCCCTCAGGCCAGGCCAACAAGCGCCTGTGGGAGCGGGGTCCGCCCGCGAATAGCCATCGCCATCACCCATTCGCGGGCGGAGCCCGCTCCTACGGGACGGCGGTGCAGGAAGACGGCCTCAGCCCCGCTCCTCCATCCAGGCCAGCTGGATGGCCTCCAGGATGCGCTCACCGCAATGGCCTTGATCGTCGTCGAAATCGTCGAGATCCAGCACCCATTGGCGCAGATCTACGAAATTCACCGTGCGCGGATCAATGTCCGGATGGGCTTCGTCGAGTTCGATGGCAATATCGAGGGAATCGGTCCATTTCAGGCTCATGACGATGTCCTCAGTGGTGCTCGCTGACCATGTTGATGGTGTACTTGGGGATCTCCACCACCAGGTCCTGATTCGCCACCCGGGCCTGGCAGCTGAGCCGCGAGTCGGGATCCAGGCCCCAGGCCTTGTCCAACAGGTCATCCTCGGCCTCGTCGGAGGGCGCCAGGGCATCGAAACCCTCGCGCACGTAGACGTGGCAGGTGGTACAGGCACAGGATTTCTCGCAGGCGTGCTCGATCTCGATGCCATGTGCCAGGGCCGCATCGCAGATGGTGGTGCCGGGTTCAGCCTCGATCACCGCCCCTTCCGGGCAGATCTCTTCGTGGGGCAGGAAAATGATTTGGGGCATCTTTCTCTCTCGTCAGTCAAATACGGTTCAGCTGGTGCACTCGTTCAGTCCGGAGCCGTGTCATGCAGCGCCTTGCCTGCGGATTGGCGCCTACTCGAAATCCTTCACCTCGTGGCCGGCCATCATACGCTGGATGTTGGCGTTCATGCGCCGCTCCACGTAGTCGGCACTGGCCTTCTCCACCGCCTCGATGGCGCGCTTGATGGCGCGGTGGTCGGCGCCCTGGCGGGCGGCCACCAGGGCCTGCGTCGCTGCATCGATGGCGGCACGTTCGGCGGCTTCCAGGAAGTGCTCGCCATCCTTCACCAGGGCGGCCTGCAGGGCTTCCAGCACCCGGTCCGCCTCCACCTGTTGTTCGCGCAGGCGACGTGCCTCCATGTCCTCGCTGGCATGGTCCATGGAGGCCTTGAGCATGGTCTCGATCTCGGTATCGGTGAGTCCATAGGAGGGCTTCACCTCGATGCGACTCTGCACCCCGCTGCCCTGTTCCCGCGCCGTGACGCTCAGCATGCCGTCAGCGTCCACCTGGTAGGTGACGCGGATGCGCGCCGCGCCAGCCACCATGGGCGGGATCCCGCGCAGTTCGAAGCGCGCCAGGGAGCGGCAGTCGCTCACCAGCTCGCGCTCGCCCTGCACCACGTGCAGGGCCATGGCGCTCTGGCCGTCCTTGAAGGTGGTGAATTCCTGGGCGCGCGCCACCGGGATGGTGGTGTTGCGCGGGATGATCTTCTCCACCAGCCCACCCATGGTCTCGATGCCCAGGGACAGGGGAATCACGTCCAGCAATAACATCTCGTCCTCGGGCTTGTTGCCGGCGAGGATGTCGGCCTGGATGGCCGCACCCACCGCCACCACCCGGTCGGGGTCGATCTCCACGTGGGGAGCACGGCCGAAGAAATCCGCCACCGCTGCCCGCACACAGGGCACACGGGTGGAACCTCCCACCATCACCACCTCGGAGACGTCCGCGATCTCCACCCCCGAATCGCGCAGGGTGCGGCGGCAGGTGTTGAGGGTCTTGCGCAGCAGCGGCGCCACCAGGGCATCGAACTGTGCGCGACTCAGCTCCCCTTGCCAGTGGCTGCCGTCCATCAATTCCACCTCGAGGGGGACCAGGTCGGCCCCGGTGAGGGCCTCCTTGGCGGCACAGGCGTCGCGCATGAGACGACGCATCTGGGCGTGATCGGCATCCTCGCCGATACCCGCCTGCTCCATGATCCAGCGCGCCACCGCCCGGTCCATGTCGTCGCCGCCCAGGGCGGTGTCGCCGCCGGTGGCCAGCACCGCGAACACGCCCTGCTGCAGGCGCAGGATGGAGATGTCGAAGGTGCCACCACCCAGGTCGTAGACGGCGATGACACCCTCGGCGGCGCGGTCCAGGCCGTAGGCCACGGCGGCGGCGGTGGGTTCGTTGAGCAGGCGCAGCACGTTCAGCCCCGCCAGGGTGGCGGCATCCTTGGTGGCCTGGCGCTGGGCGTCGTCGAAGTAGGCGGGCACGGTGATCACCACCCCCACCAGGTCGCCGCCCAGGCTGGCCTCGGCGCGCGCCTTGAGCGCCTTGAGGATCTCCGCGGAGACCTCCACGGGACTGACATCTCCGGCCACGGTGTGCAGGCGCGGCATGCCGGAATCCCCCGCCACGAAGGCATAGGGCAGCTGGTCGCCCAGGGTCTTCACGTCGGCCACGCCGCGCCCCATGAGGCGCTTGGCCGAGGCGATGGTATTGAGCGGGTCATGCACCGCGCCGGCCAGGGCCTCATGCCCTACCCGCGGTTCGGCACCGGCGCGGTACTGCACTACCGAGGGCAGCAGGTGGCGGCCCGCGTCATCGGGCAGGGTAGCGGCCACGCCGCTGCGCACCGTGGCCACCAGGGAATTGGTGGTGCCGAGGTCGATCCCCGCCGCCAGCCGGTGCTGGTGCGGCGCGGTGGACTGTCCCGGTTCGGCGATCTGCAGTAGGGCCATGCTCAGTAATCCAGTTCCTGGTTATCGTAGATATTCACGGCCCTTGTAGGAGCGGGCTCCGCCCGCGAACAGCCCGGGGAACCCAAGGCCTTCGCGGGCGGAGCCCGCTCCTACAGGGCGCACATGCGAACAACTCAGCCGAGCTGTTCCTCGAGGTCCATCTCCAGCGCCTCGGCCTCTTCCTCGAGCTTGCGGTAGAACTGCATCTTCAGCACCAGGGCCAACGCGCCATCCGGTACACCGGAATCACTGCCCGCCAGGCAGGCGGCCAACTCGCCCTGCAGGGCACGAAAGCTCGCGCGCACCCGATCGATGAAGCCGGCCAACACCACCAGCGGATCACTTGCCTCCGCCACCAGTTCCAGTTCCTCGCGCAATTCCATCTGCTCCATCAGAAACTCGGTATCGCGCAGCGACTGCTGTTGGTCATCGAGGTCCATGCCGCGCAGTTCCAGCAGGTAGCGCCCGCGCCGCAGTGGGTCCTTCAGGACCTGGTAGGCCTCGTTGAGACGCGCGGCCTGCTGCATGGAGATCCGCCGCGCCTGGTCCCCGGCGCTGGCGAAGCGGTCGGGGTGCACCTGGCGCTGTAACTCGCGATAGCGGGCGTCCAGCTTGCCCTGGTCCAGCTCGAAGGCCTGGGGCAGTCCGAATAGTTCGAAGTGATTACTGGAAAGATCCGTGGGCATGAGAGAACGCAATCCGGGATAACCGGGCGGTATGGTACTACACCCGGGACATCAGGCGTGCGACAGGCCGCTCAGACGTTGAAGCTTTCGCCGCAACCGCACTCATCCTTGACGTTGGGGTTATTGAACTTGAACCCCTCGTTCAGTCCCTCGCGGGCAAAATCCAGTTCGGTGCCGTCGATGTAGACGAGGCTCTTGGGATCCACCAGCACCTTCACACCTTGATCCTCGAACACGTGGTCGGTATCGGCGATTTCGTCGGCAAACTCCAGCACATAGGCCATGCCGGAACAGCCGGTGGTACGCACGCCGAGGCGCAGGCCCACGCCCTTGCCCCGGCTTTCCATGAAGGTCTTGACGCGATTGGCGGCAGCTTCGGTCAGGGTAATGGCCATGCTCAACTCCCGCGCTCTCAGGCGCTTTTTGCCTGCGACTTGCCGCCCTGCTTACCCTGGTAATCGGCGATGGCAGCCTTGATGGCGTCCTCGGCCAAAACCGAGCAATGCACCTTGACCGGCGGCAGGGCCAGCTCCTCGGCGATCTGGCTGTTCTTGATCTGGCCGGCCTCGTCCAGGGTCTTGCCCTTGACCCATTCGGTCAGCAGCGAAGAGGAGGCGATGGCGGAGCCGCAACCATAGGTCTTGAACTTGGCATCTTCGATGATGCCCTGCTCGTTGACCTTGATCTGCAGCTTCATCACGTCGCCGCAGGCCGGTGCGCCCACCATGCCGGTGCCCACGCCACTGTCGTGCTTGTCGAAGGATCCCACGTTGCGCGGGTTCTCGTAGTGGTCCAGAACCTTTTCGCTATAGGCCATCTGTCGGTTCTCCTGTGTTTCATATACTGCGCAAGTCAGGCTGGAAACCTGTGGGCGGGTGTCGGCCGCATGGACGCGGCCGTCAAGCCTACAGGGATGTATTCACGGCGTCCCGCCGACAGGTTTCCAGCCTGGCTTGCGCGTCGTTATAAATTCAGTGTGCCGCCCACTGCACCGTACTGAGATCGATGCCGTCCTTGTACATCTCCCACAGCGGGGACAGAGCACGCAGCTTGTCGATCTTCGCCTTCACCAGTTCGATGGTGTAGTCGATCTCCGCTTCCGTGGTGAAGCGCCCCAGGGTGAAACGGATCGAACTGTGCGCCAGTTCATCGTTGCGGCCCAGGGCGCGCAACACATAGCTGGGTTCCAGGCTGGCCGAGGTGCAGGCACTGCCGCTGGATACCGCCAGGTCCTTCAAGGCCATGATCAGGCTCTCGCCCTCCACGAAATTGAAGCTGATATTGAGGTTGCCGGCGATGCGTTGATCCAGGTCACCGTTGACATACACCTCCTCGATATCCTGGAAGCCCTTCAACAGCTTGTCGCGCAGGGCGAGGATGCGGCGGTTTTCCTCCACCATCTCCTCGCGGGCGATGCGGAAGGCCTCGCCCATGCCCACGATCTGGTGGGTGGCCAGGGTGCCGGAACGCATGCCACGCTCGTGACCGCCACCGTGCATCTGCGCTTCCAGGCGGATGCGCGGCTTGCGGCGTACGTACAGGGCGCCGATGCCCTTGGGGCCGTAGATCTTGTGGGCCGAGAAGCTCATCAGGTCCACCGGGGTATTTTCCAGGTCGATCTCCACCTTGCCGGGACTCTGTGCCGCGTCGACGTGGAACACCACGCCGCGCTCGCGGCAGATGGCGCCCAGGGCAGCGATGTCCTGGATCACGCCGATCTCGTTGTTCACGTGCATGACCGAGGCCAGGATGGTGTCGTCGCGCAGGGCGGCGCGGAAGGTGTCATGGTCCAGCAGGCCGTTGGGCAGGGGTTCGAGGTAGGTCACCTCGAAGCCTTCCCGCTCCAGTTGGCGGCAGGTGTCCAGCACCGCCTTGTGCTCGGTCTTGACGGTGACGATATGGGTGCCTTTCTTGCGATAGAAATGCGCGGCGCCCTTGATGGCCAGGTTGTTCGACTCGGTAGCGCCGCTGGTGAACACGATCTCGCGCGGATCGGCCTTCACCAGTGCCGCCACATGGGCACGTGCTTCTTCCACGGCGGCCTCGGCGTCCCAACCGAAGCGGTGGGAGCGGGAGGCGGGGTTGCCGAAATTGCCGTCCGGGGTGAGACAGGCACACATCTTCTCCGCCACGCGCGGGTCCACCGGGGTGGTGGCGCTGTAGTCCAGGTAAATGGGCGTTTTTACGGTCATGTCAGACACCTGCAATGCAATGGTTGTTCGTCGCGCCCTCGCGGGCGGCGCAATTCATATGCCCTGCCCGCTCAGGAGCGTACGGCACTCGCGGAGGACTTCACCGGCGCGCTCACGATGGCCTCGGTCGCCTTGCGATCCTGGCGCTCCGCCACCTGGCGCACACCGCCGCGCTCCGTGAGTTCACCCAGGCTGATGCCACTGAGGAAACCGTGGATCTGGTCGCTGAGGTCCATCCACAGGTCATGGGTCAGGCAGCGTTCACCACCATGGCAGTTGGCATCGCCGCCACAACGGGTGGCATCCACGTTCTCGTCCACCGCCGTCACCACGTCGGCCACCATCAACTCCCGGGCCGGACGGCTGAGGGAATAACCACCACCGGGACCACGGGTGCTGGTCACCAGGCCCTGCTTGCGCAGGCGGGTGAACAACTGTTCCAGGTAGGAAAGTGAAATGCCCTGGCGCTCGGATATGCCCGCCAGGGTGACCGGGCCCTTCTGGGCATGGAGGGCCAAGTCCAGCATGGCCGTGACCGCGTAGCGGCCCTTGCTCGTCAGCTTCATAACCACATCCGAATTCGCAGCATCTAATCGGTGCACGATGCCATATCCGACTAAATCAGTCAAGAATTAGGGCGGCCCTCCTCCCCTTCATCCGCAGTGGATTCCAGTGGCTCCGTGGGCGCCGTACTGCCCAGTTCGCAGGGGCCGAGGTCGGGCAGGTTCAACTCGCTGATCTCCGCGCCCAGGGCCTTCATGCCCTTGCACATCTCTTCCAGGCGCTCGTCCATGGCATGGATATGGTCCAGCATGCGATTGATGGCATTGGCCACCGGGTCGGGCATGTCCTGGGTAGTACCGTAGGCGTCGAAACCCAGCTTCTGGGCGATCTTCTCGCGCCGCTCCTGGTGCACATCGGCGCCGACGATGCGGCCCGGTACGCCGACCACGGTGGCACCAATGGGGACATCCTTCAGCACCACCGCATTGGAGCCGATGCGCGCATCGGCTCCGATGGTGATGGGCCCCAGCACCTTGGCGCCGGCACCGATGACCACGTTACTGCCCAGGGTGGGGTGACGCTTGCCCTTGTCCCAGCTGGTGCCGCCCAGGGTGACGCCGTGGTAGAGGGTGCAGTCATCACCGATCTCCGCCGTCTCGCCGATCACCACACCCATGCCATGGTCGATGAAAAAGCGCCGGCCGATGGTGGCGCCGGGGTGGATCTCGATGCCCGTGAACCAGCGCGCCACGTTGGACAGCACCCGCGCCAGCCAGGGCAGGCCGGCGTTCCACAGGCGATGGCTCAGGCGGTGCATCAGCACCGCGTGTACCCCCGGGTAGGTGGTCAGGATCTCGAACGTGGTCCGCGCCGCGGGGTCGCGGTCAAATACGGCCTGTATGTCTTCGCGCAATCGTTCCCACATGGGGACTCTCCGTGTTCGCTCCGGCGGACCGGACATGATACTACGATCCGGGCGTACATGAATGTCGGCCACCCCGGTTCGCGCCCGGAGGCCGCTCCTACGGGCGCTTTCCGGCCTTCGCCTGCTGCGCCGCGCTGAGGATGCCACGCAGGATATTCACTTCGTTTCGGTCCAGCCGCACCCGGTTGAACAGCCGCCGCAAGCGGCGCATGAGCTGGCGCGGGTTGGCGGGATCGAGGAATTCCAGCTCCGTGAGGGCCTGTTCCAGGTGGGCATAGAAACGCTCCACTTCGTCCACTTCGGCCAGCGGGGTCTGTTCGCCGATCTCCGGTGGCGGCCGCCAGTCGTCGTCCAGGTATGCCAGGCGCAGCTCATAGGCCAGCACCTGCACCGCCATCGCCAGATTGAGCGAACCATAGGCGGCATCGGTGGGGATATGCACCAGGGCATGGCAGCGATCCAGTTCCTCGTTGCTCAGGCCCGATTGTTCGCGCCCGAACAGCAGCGCCACCTTGCCCTGCCCGCATTCCTGGTGCGCCTGCCGGGCGCAGTCCCGTGGCAGCAGCAGCGGCACCGTGATGGTACGCAGCCGGGCACTGGCGCCCACCACCCAGCGACAGCCGGCCAGGGCGCTATCGAGGTCATCGCAGACCACCGCCCGGGCCAGCAGGTCGTCGGCACCGGAGGCGCGCGCCGTGGCTTCGGCATTTGGGAAGTCCTTCGGCTGCACCAGCCACAGTTGCTCGAGGCCCATGGTCTTCATGGCCCGGGCACTGGCGCCGATGTTGCCGGGGTGGCTGGTGTTCACCAGCACGATGCGAATGTTGTCCAGCATGATCGCGATTCCTGTCAGGCCCGCCCGATGGCGAAGGCCAGCACCTGGTCGATGCGCTCCAGCCCTGCCAGGCGCATCAGCAACCGGTCCAGCCCCAGGGCCACGCCGCTACAGTCGGGCAGGCCCTGTTCCAGGGCCGCCAGCAGGCGTTCGTCCAGGGGCACGAGGGGCTGCCCCTGGGCCGCCCGTTTGTGGTTATCGGCCACGAAGCGGGCGCGCTGCTCCGTGGCATCGCCCAGTTCGTGGAACCCATTGGCGAGCTCCAGCCCGTCCCAATAGAGCTCGAAACGCTCCGCCACGGCGGGCTCGCCGGGCCGCACCCGGGCCAGGGCCGCCTGGCTGGCCGGGTAATCGTAGAGGAACACCAGCCCCGGCCCCAGGCGCGGTTCGATCGCATGGCTGAGCAGCAGGTCCAGCCAGGGATCGACCGCGTCGCCGGGCATGCTGTCCGGGGCCTGGATGCCGGCCTGGCGACAACAGGCGCGCAATTCCTCCACCGTCGCCACCAGGGGATCGATGGACAGGAACGCCTGGAACAACTCCCGATAGGCATAGCGACGCGTGACCGGCAATGGCGGTGCGTCTCCGCGCAGTACCGTCACCAGCGCCTCCACCTCGTCCATGAGGGCCTCCAGGCCCCAACCGGTCCGATACCATTCCAGCAGGCTGAATTCCGGGTTGTGGCGAGTGCCGGCCTCGCCATCGCGAAACACCCGGGCGACCTGGTAGATGGGTCCACTGCCGGCGGCCAGCAGCCGCTTCATGGGAAACTCGGGGGAGGTGTGCAGGTAGAGCGGCTGGCCGGCGGGCAGGCCCGGCCCCTGGTAGGGCGTGTGAAAGCTCGCCAGTGCCGGGTCGGTACTGCCGGCCACGGACAACAGCGGCGTTTCCACTTCCAGCACCCCGCGCCGCGCAAAAAACTCCCGCACCCCTTCCAGCATTCGGGCGCGCAAACGCAGGGTGTCCAGGGACGCACCGGGCCGCCAGTCCACCGCCATGACAGGGAGTCGTTATTCCTTGGCGCGGGAGACGTACTCGCCGGAGCGGGTGTCCACCTTGAGCAGGTCGCCCACGTCGATGAACAGCGGCACGCGCACCACGGCGCCGGTTTCCAGGGTGGCCGGCTTGCCACCACCACCGGAAGTGTCGCCGCGGACACCGGGATCTGTTTCAGTCACGGCAAGCACCACGAAATTGGGCGGGGTCACACTGATGGGCGCGCCGTTCCAGGTGGTGACCAGGCAGGTATCCTGCTCCTTGAGCCACTTGGCGGCATCGGCCACGGCGGACTCGCCCGCCGACACCTGCTCGAAGCTGTTCGGGTCCATGAAGTGCCAGAACTCGCCGTCGTTGTAGAGGTACTGCATGTCCTGGTCCATGACGTCGGCGGCTTCCACGCTGTCCCCGGACTTGAAGGTACGCTCCACCACCCGCCCGGTCTTGAGGTTGCGGATCTTGACGCGGTTGAAGGCCTGACCCTTGCCGGGTTTGACAAACTCGTTTTCGATGATGGAGCATGGATCCCCATCGAGCATGATCTTCAGGCCACTCTTGAATTCATTGGTGCTATAGCTTGCCATCGACTACCTTCCCTTCGTTGCGCCACGGGCGCCCAGGTCTTAAAAGGCGCCCATGATACCCCGAACCGCCGTCCTGCAACACACGCCCCCCTGGCAGCGGGCCCTGGCGCAGGCCATCCAGGATCCCCGGGAGCTGTTGCGCCTGTTGCAGCTGGACCAGCACCTGGACATCGCCAGGGACCCGGCCGCGCTGCAATTCCCCCTGCGCGTGCCACGCGGCTTCGCTGCCCGCATGCGCATCGGCGACCCCCATGACCCGTTGCTGCGCCAGGTGCTGCCCCTGGATGCGGAAGGCCGCCCGGCCGCCGGTTTCACCCACGATCCCCTGGCGGAACAAGGCGCCATGCCGGTGCCGGGACTGCTGCACAAGTATCAGGGCCGGGTGTTGCTCACCCTCACCGGGGCCTGCGCCATCCACTGTCGCTATTGCTTCCGGCGCCACTTTCCCTACAGCGAGGCCAACCCCGCCACCGCCCACTGGGAGGCCTCCCTGGACTATATCCGCCGCCACCCGGACATCGAGGAGGTACTGCTCAGTGGCGGCGACCCCCTGTCCCTCAGTGACCGGCGCCTGGGCCCGCTGGTGCGGGAACTGGCGGCCATTCCCCACCTGAAGCGGCTGCGTATCCACAGCCGCCTGCCCGTGGTACTGCCCGAACGCGTGGATGGAGACCTGCTCGCCTGGCTGGCCGACTGCCGCCTGACCCGGGTGCTGGTGATTCATGCCAATCACGCCCGCGAACTGGACGGGCAGGTCCACCAGGCCCTGTCGGAAATCCGCGCCACGGGCACCCACCTGCTCAACCAGGCGGTCCTGCTGCGGGGTGTCAACGACACGGTCGCAGCTCTGGCCGAGCTGTCCGCGGCCCTGATCGATAGCGGCGTGCAGCCCTACTACCTGCACCTGCTGGACCGGGTGGCGGGGACGGCCCATTTCGAGGTCCCAGAAGCCGAGGCGCTGACCCTGCTGCGCGCGCTGCAGGCATGCCTGCCCGGCTATCTGGTGCCTCGCCTGGCCCGCGAGGAAGCGGGCGCCACCTCCAAGCACTGGCTGCAACCCTGAAACGACTGCTTCGGTTCACCCCCTGGATTGGTATACTGGCGCTTCAGTATCCGGACCGGCGCACGCTATTAGATGGTGAATGCCATCCATCGCGACCCGAACCGCCAGGAGCGGCCTGAACCAGGAAACCGACCCCATATCCATGCAACTGCATATACAACAGCGCAAAACCCAGGGAACACCCAGCTTCGATGCCAACCCCGCCGCCGTGGCCCGTTGGGTGGAGACGCTGCCCGCCGTCAACATCGGCGAGACAGCCCGCCGACTCTACGAGGCGCTGGGCGATCTCAGCCAGCAGACCCTGTCCCCGGCGCAGCGCTTCAAGGCCCTGGAATTGCTGCGGCCCCAGGTGTTCTATGTGCTGGAGGCGCTGAAGAAACACATCATCGGCCAGTCCTTTCCCCTCGGCGACAAACCCCGCAAGGTGGCGCGGCTGGCCCGGGAATTGCTCCGCGAACTGGGTGACGGCTACAAGATCCTGGTCATGGAGGAAACGGCCGGCAGCGGTCGCCGGGATACCCGTACCCTGACCACCGGCCTGCATCGCGCCATGCAATGCCTGGCGCAACTGCTGCTGAAGGCCTACCAGACCTACGCCCCCCATCCCGAGGGGGTCTGGTCGGACATCCACCAGTTGTACCGCTACAGCGAGACCCAGGACCTGCACCGGACCCCGGTGCCGGTGGAGGTGCCCGAAGGCACCCCGCCGAGCAGCATCGAGACCCTGTACAAGCAGATCCTCCTGCTCGCCCTGGCCTGCCCCTACCGCATGCGTCACGGAGAGGCGGAGGAGGTACAGGCCCGGCTGGAGCGCTGGGCGGAACACAGCCGCCTGAATTCCATGGCCCTGCCCGGCCATCAGCCCGGCCTGTTCATGGTCAACCTGGCCAGCGACGAACCTCCCATGTACCGTTCCCTGCGCCAGGGCGGCGAGAACGACGTACTGTGCCGCGCCCTGGATACCGCCGAGCTGGCCGAGGATATCCGCGCCGCCCTTTCCACGCTCCCCGAGGAGCAGCCGATTCCCGCCCCCCTGGAACACACCCTGCGCCGGCTCATGCTGGCCTGGGGCGTGATGCCCAAGCGACGTTTCTCCCGCAGCCAGCAGTCCGCCCGGGTGGCGGTGGCCATGGGGTTGGCCGCCAGCCACCACTTCATCAGCGGCGAAGCAGCCTTCAGCGCGGCCGCGGGTCACCTGGAAACGGGGTTCCAGGAACGGCCCCGCTTCAAGCCGGACAACGTCGGCAATGAACGGGGCCGCACACCCGACGTCTGGGAACTGGAACCGGTACCCATGAACCAGGGCACGCCCCTCCAGTCCAGCCAGCGGCACCGGGTGGAGATCCCCACCGGCCTGGAAGAGGACATGGCGGAACCCAGCTTCCAGTCCCATGACTGGCACATGATCAACGTCAGTGCCGGTGGCTACTGCCTGCTCTGGGATCGGCTCGAGAATTCCCGGGCCCAGGTTGGCGAACTGGTGGGGATACGAGAGCTGGAGGACCCGGACAGCTTCCACTGGCGCCTGGGCGTGGTGCGCTGGATGAAGACCAACACCGGCCTGGAACTCGGGGTGCAGATGCTGTCGCCGGGCGCCGTGGCCGTGGGCGCGCGCCCCTACCCGGCCATTTCCCAGGATCCCCAGTTCAGCCGCGCCCTGTTGCTACCGGAAATCCGCGCGCTGCAGCAGCCGGCCACATTGCTGCTGACCGCACCCCCTTTTCGCGTGGGTGGCAGCGCCATCATCAACAGTCACGGCCGTGAGGTGAAGGTGAAACTGCACAAGATGGTGGAGAACACCGGCAGTTTCGCCCAGTTCCAGTTCGTCACCCTGGAAGAAACCGAACGCACGGCCAGGAATCCCTTCCAGGAAGAGCAGGAACCCGTCTCGGCCTCGGACCTCGACGAGGTGTGGGAGCTGCTCTAGTAGAGCTTGCTGAAGGCAGCGGGGTATTCCACCTCGCCGCCCTTGGCCAGAACCCCGGGCTTCAACTCCATGGCCGACAGGGCATCCTCCGGGATATTCAGGTTGCAGCCGATCTTCCACTCGCTGGCGGGACTGAAACCACAGCGACGGTAGTATTCCGGCGGCCCCGCCACCACAATGGCACGGTAGCCCAAGGGGCGGGCGCGGGCGATGGCCGCGTCGATGAGCTCGGAACCAATGCCGCGATGCGACTGCGACGGCACCACCGACATGGGACCCAGGGCGAGGATCTCCACGCTGCCACCGGTCTGCCGGAGCAGCACCCGGGACAACAGCACATGCCCGACGATGCGCCCGTTCAGCTCGGCCACCAGCGACAGGTCCGGCACGAAGCCGGGGGAGCCGCGCAGCTCACCCACCAGCTGGGCCTCTGCCTCACCCTCGAAGGCACTGAGGTTGACCACATCGATGGCACGCACATCTTCGGGGGTCTCGGCCCTGACGATTATCTCTTGCATTTTGATCTCCGTGGCAACCCGTGCCCTGCGTGGACTTGTTTGGCCGGCTTCACGACCGTCGCATACTCCTGTGCATCCATGCTAGCAGGAATGTCCTTACTGGAAAACAGGGGAAAAATCCGTTACAAGATCCCCTGGCTTGCGGCACAGTATCATTCAAGGCCACGGAAACACGGCCGACACCATCACTGGCGCAAAATCCGATACAAACCCGCAGGCATCGGGAACACAGGCCCATACCCCACGCCCGGGGAACCGGTCATGGCAGGACTCATGAGGTAAAGAGTGGACAAGGAAAAGACACTGCGTTTGATCATCGCCGAGGAGTCACGCAACGACGCGGAGGCCCTGGCCAACATCCTGCGCAACGCGGGGTATGCCGTGCGGCATGTCCCGGTCTGCGACCAGGAGGAACTGGAGGCCGCTCTTGCCGCCCAGGCACCGGACCTGATCCTCTGTGCGCTGGAGCTCGAAACTTTGCCCCTGGATGATGTTTTCACCCACCTCGCCCAGCTGCGGCTGGAAGTCCCGGTGATCGCCGTCGGCGCCAGCGCCACCGAGAGCGAAATCACCGGGGTTCTGCGTCAGGGTGCCGCGGATCTCGCCACCTACGATCAGCCGGAGCGCCTGCAACTGATCATCGCCCGGGAATTGAAGAACCAGCAGCTCTGCGCCAATGCCCGTCGTTTCGAGTCCTCCTTCCGGGAAAGCGAGAAGCGCGCCCGCAGCCTGATGGAAAGCTCGCGAGACGCCATCACCTACATCCACGAAGGCATGCACATCTACGCCAACCGCTCCTACCTGGAGATGTTCGGCTTCGACGAACTCGACGAGATCGAAGGTACGCCGATCCTGGACATGGTGTCCCAGGAGGACCACGCCATGTTCAAGGATTTCCTGCGCAACTATGGCAAGGAAGAACAGGTACAGGAAGAGCTCGATCTCCGCGGTCTGTTGCCTGACGGCAGCACCTTCAAGGCCTGCATGGAATTTTCCAGCGCCACCATCGAGGGTGAGCCCTGCACCCAGATCATCATCCGTAACCAGTCCAACAGCCAGGAACTGGAACAGAAACTGAAATATCTCAGCAAGCAGGACATCCTTACCGGCCTGTACAATCGCCAGTATTTCATGGAGGAAATGGAACTCGCCGTCACCGATGCCCGGTCCGGCTCCGGCAACAGCGGCCTGTTCTACCTGTTGCTGGACAACTTCCGTGACATCAAGGAAAACGTGGGCATTGGCAAGGCGGACCTGGTATTGCGGGAAATCGCCGACCTGCTGCGGGAACAGTGTGAAGCGGAGGATGTACTGGCCCGCTTCGGCGATCATTCCTTCACCTTGATCCGCAAGAACATCGGCGGCGATGAAGCCCTCGCCTTCGCCGAGCAACTGCGCAAGGCGATCGAGGAACATATTGCCGAGGTGGAAGACCAGTCGGTCACCACCAGCTGCAGTATCGGTCTGAGCCTGATCACCGAAAGCGCACCCACTGCCCAGCAGCTGCTGGCCCAGGCCGACCTCGCCTGTGAACTGGCCCGCTCCTCGGGCGGCAATCGCGTCCATCTGCACAACCCGGTGGCCGATGAACAGCGTGGACGGGAACGCGAACAGCAGTGGAACGAGATCATCCAGCAGGCCATCGAAGGCGGCGCCTTCCAGCTGGTCTACCAGCCCATCGTCAGCCTGACGGGAAATCACCAGGAAAAATACGAGGTGTTCGTGCGCATGCTGGGCGAGGCCGGACAGGCCATTCTGCCGGGCCAGTTCCTCGCTTCCGCGGAACAGAGCGGGCAGATCATCGCCATAGACCAATGGGTCATTCGCCGGGCCGTCGAGGTACTGGCCAAGCGGCGCAAGGATGGGATCGAAACCCAGTTCTTCGTCAAACTGTCCGGTCAGACCCTGGGCGACCCGGAACTGGCCATCTGGATCAACGACCTCCTGCGCAGCCACAGCCTGGCGGCCAGCAGCCTGGTATTCGAGATCGCCGAACAGACGGCCCAGCAGTACCTCAAGAACGCCAAGGCCTTCATCAAGGCCATGCAGCAGATCCGCTGCCAGACCGCCCTGGAACACTTCGGCAGCGGCCCGAACTCCTTCCAGCTACTGAAGCACCTGCCCGTGGATTATCTCAAGATCGACGGCTCCTTCATTCACAACCTGGCCTCCGAACCCGACAACCAGGCAGTGGTGAAATCCATCGTGGAAATGGCCCAGTCCATGAACAAGCAGTGTATCGCCGAATTCGTCCAGGATGCCCACAGCCTGGCCGTGCTCTGGCAGAGCGGCGTGCACTATATCCAGGGCTATTTCCTGCAGGAACCCGATACCTCGCTCAGCTACGACTTCTCCGACGAAGTGGCCTGAGACGATTCACCCAGATCTGACCCCGTTGAAAATCATCTGATTTTCAATCGAGCATATGCGACACCAGCCCGTCCGCCAGCTTGGGCTCGAACCAGGTGGACTTGGGCGGCATGACCTCGTTGGCATCGGCCACCGCCATCAGGTCGTCCATGGTGGTGGGGAAAAAGGAAAAGGCCACCGCCATCTCGCCGCTGTCGACCCGCTTCTCCAGTTCGCCCAGGCCGCGCATGCCGCCGACGAAGTCGATGCGCTTGTCGCGGCGCTGGTCGCTGATGTCCAGGATAGGGGCAATGAGCTGATCCGACAGCAGACTGACATCCAGCCTGGCGACCGGGTCGTCGGGAATGAGCTCCTCGTGGATGTTCAGGCGGTACCACTGGCCGGCCAGATACATGCCGAACTCGCCATGACCGCGCGGATGCACCGCTTCGGCGCTGGCGTTGAGATCGAAATGCTCCGCGACCCGGGGCAGGAACTGCTCGGGGCTCATACCGTTCAGGTCAGTGACGACCCGGTTGTAGTCCAGGATCTTCATTTGATCGTGCGGGAAGATCACCGACAGAAAATAATCCTGCGGGCCATCGGCGGGCGCCTTGCCCTTGCGGGAGGCGGATACCCTTGATGCCGAGGCGGAACGGTGGTGGCCGTCGGCGATGTAGAGGGCCGGCATGGCGTCGAAGGCGGCCGTGAGACGTTCGATCTGCTGCGCATCGCGCAGCACCCACAGTTCGTGGCGGATGCCGTCGTCGGCGGTGACGTCCAGCTCGGCCTTGGCGCCGGTCACGCCTGCGATCAGGGCATCCACCTCCGGCTGGGCGCGGTAGGCCAGCAGCACGGGACCGGTCTGGGCGTTCAGCGCCTCGATCTGACGCACCCGGTCGTCTTCCTTCTCGGGGCGGGTGAATTCGTGCTTGCGGATGCGGTTGGTGTCGTAGTCCGCCACCGAGGCGGCCGCCACCAGGCCGGTCTGCACATGGTCGTTCCAGGTCAGCCGGTAGACGTAGTAGCAGGGCTGCTCGTCACGGGCCAGCACGCCCTCGGCCAGCATGCGGTCGAGGTTTTCCTTCGCCTTGGCGTACACTGCGGGGTCGTAGGGGTCGATGCCCTCGGGCAGGTCGATCTCCGGCTTGGAGATGTGCAGGAAGCTCCAGGGCTTGCCGGCCGCGCGGGCGCGCGCCTCGGCGCTGTTGAGGACATCGTAGGGCGGGGCCACCACGTCGGCGCCGCGGCCGACCACGGGACGCAGGCCGGCGAAGGGACGAATCAGGGACATTTGGGTTCCTTGGGGTCGATACGTTCAGGAACACGCATTGTACATGCTGGTCCAGAGGTTCGCGACCCGCCGGGCAGAGCTGTTCAAGGGCACGGAGAAAGCGGGGACTAAAGTATTTACCGCAAAGGCGCACAGGACGCAGAGTAAAAACAGCAAACTTTGCGTCCTTTGCGCCTTTGCGGTGATAACACGGCCTAGCGGCCCTGCTGCAGGGCGGCGATGCGCACTTCCAAAGGCGGGTGGGTCGCCATCAGCTTCGCCAGGCCCTGGCCGATACTGCCGGCGATGCCGAAGGCGGCCATCTGGCCGGGCAGGTCCTCGGTCACGCGGCCCATCTGCAGACGCTGCAGGGCGGCGACCATCTTGTCACGTCCTGCCAGGGCCGCACCGCCGGCGTCGGCACGGTATTCCCGCCGCCGCGAGAACCAGGCGGCGATGATGGAGGCCAGGATACCGAGGATCACCTGGGCGAAGATGCTGCCGACCCAGTAGCCCGGGCCGTAGCCGCGCTCCACCTTGAAGATCACTCGATCGATGAGCATGCCGATGATGCGCGAGAAGAAGATCACGAAGGTGTTGAGCACGCCCTGCAACAGGCCCATGGTCACCATGTCGCCGTTGGCCACATGGCTAATCTCATGGCCCAGCACGGCCTCCACCTCGTCCGGGCGCATGTGATGCAAGAGGCCGGTACTCACCGCCACCAGGGCGGCGTTACGCTTCATGCCGGTGGCAAAGGCATTGGGCTGGGGTGAGTCGAAGATGCCCACCTCGGGCATGCCGATGCCGGCCTGTCGGGCCTGGCGCTGCACGGTTTCCACCAGCCAGCGCTCCTCGGCGCTGCGCGGCTGCTCGATGACGCGCACACCCATGGAACGCTTGGCCATGGACTTGGACATGGCCAGGGAGATGAAGGAACCGGTGAAGCCGATGACCGCCGACATGAACAGCAGGCCGGTGAGATTCAGGCCACCATCGGCCAGGTAGGCATCGATGCCCAACAGCTGCATGGAGACACCGAGCACCATCAGGATGGCGAAGTTGGTGGCCAGGAACAGTCCGACACGGGTGAACATGGATCGTTATCCTCGAAATACGGGGTTACGGATGCTTGGAACCGACCTCGTCATTCCGGCGCATGCCGGAATCCAGGAAGCCAATGGATTCCGGCATGCGCCGGAATGACGAGGTACAGGTTGTCATGCCCAGCATTAGATGGGGGCCACCCGACAAAGTTCAAGGGCAGGACAGGCGGGAGGCTATTCCTCCACCTCCACCCGGTCCACACCCTGGTAACCGCGTGGCAGCTTGAGTCCGCGCTTGCCCCGCTCGCCCTGGTACTCGTCCAATTCGGCGGCCTTCATGGTCTTGAACTTCTTACCGGCATGCACGGTAAGGCTGGCACCGGCGGGCACGCAGCTCAGGGCCACCAGGTATTCCTCCCGGTTCTTGAGGCGGGCGGAAGGAATGCCGATGATCTTGTTGCCCTTGCCCCGCGCCATGCGCGGCAGTTCCGCCAGCTCGGTGACCAGCAGGTGGCCATCGCGGGTGATGGCGGCGATGCGGTCGCTGTCCGGGTCCTGGACCCGTGCCGGTGACAACACCTGGGCGCCCGGTGGCACGCTGAGCAGGGCCTTGCCGGCCTTGTTGCGGCTGATCATGTCGCCGAGCCTGGCCACGAAACCGTAACCGGCATCACTGGCGATCAGGTACAGGTCATCGGGATCCCCGGCCATGACACCGACGAAGCTGGCGCCGTCGGGGGCGTTCAGCCGCCCGGTGAGCGGTTCGCCCTGGCCCCGCGCAGAAGGCAGGCTGTGCGCCGGCAGGGCGTAGACCCGGCCGGTGGAGTCCAGAAACAGGGCCTGTTGATTGCTGCGGCAGCGCGCCGCCTGGCGGAAACCGTCACCGGCCTTGTAGCCGAGGGCGGCGGCGTCCACTTCATGCCCCTTGGCGGCGCGCACCCAGCCCTTTTCCGACAGCACCACGGTGACCGGTTCGCTGGGCACCAGGGCGGTCTCGTCCAGTGCCGATGCCGCGGCCCGCTCCACGATGGGGGAACGGCGTGCGTCGCCGAAGGTCTCCGCATCGGCGATCAGCTCTTTGCGGATCAGGTTACGCAAGCGGGTGCGTGAACCGAGCAGTTTCTCCAACTGGTCGCGTTCCTTCGCCAGTTCGTCCTGTTCGCCGCGGATCTTCATCTCTTCCAGGCGCGCCAGCTGGCGCAGGCGGGTGTCGAGGATATAGTCGGTCTGCACCTCGTCGAGGGCAAAACGCTTCATCAGCACCGGCTTGGGTTCATCCTCGGCGCGGATGATACGGATCACCTCGTCCAGGTTGAGGAAGGCGATCAACAACCCTTCCAACAGGTGCAGACGATCCACCACCTTCTTGAGCCGGTATTCGAGCCGGCGGGTGACGGTACGGGTGCGGAACTCCAGCCACTCGGCCAGCAGGGTGCGCAGGTCCTTGACCTGCGGACGGCCGTCGAGGCCGATGATATTGAGGTTGATGCGGTAGCTGCGCTCCAGGTCGGTGGTGGCGAACAGGTGCAGCATCAGCGCCTCCACATCGATGCGGTTGGAACGCGGCACGATCACCAGCCGGGTAGGATTCTCATGGTCCGACTCGTCGCGCAGATCCTCCACCATGGGCAGCTTCTTGTTCTGCATCTGGTTGGCGATCTGCTCCAGCACCTTGGCGCCGGACACCTGGAAGGGCAACGCGGTGATGACGATGTCACCATCCTCGCGCTCGTAGCGGGCCCGCATGCGCACACTGCCGGAACCGGTCTCGTAGGCGGTGCGCAACTCGCTGCGTGACGTGATGATCTCCGCCTCGGTGGGGAAATCGGGGCCCTGGATGTGCTCGCAAAGGTCGGCCACCGTGGCCTTGGGATCCTCCAGCAGGCGGATGGCGGCGCTGGTGACCTCACGCACATTGTGCGGTGGGATATCCGTGGCCATGCCCACGGCAATGCCGGTGGCGCCGTTGAGCAATACGTTGGGCAGGCGCGCCGGAAGCAGTTGCGGTTCGTCCAGGGTACCGTCGAAGTTCGGCCCCCAGTCCACGGTGCCCTGTCCCAGTTCCGCGAGCAGTACCTCGGCATAGGCCGCCAGCCGCGCCTCGGTGTAACGCATGGCGGCGAAGGACTTGGGATCGTCGGGCGAACCCCAGTTGCCCTGACCGTCCACCAGCGGGTAACGGTAGGAGAAGGACTGGGCCATGTGCACCATGGCCTCGTAGCAGGCGCTGTCGCCGTGGGGATGGAACTTGCCCAGCACGTCACCGACGGTGCGCGCCGATTTCTTGAACTTGGCGCGTGCCGACAAGCCCAGTTCGGACATGGCATAGACGATGCGCCGCTGCACCGGCTTGAGGCCATCACCGATGTGCGGCAGGGCGCGGTCGAGGATGACGTACATGGAGTAATCCAGGTACGCCTTTTCGGTAAAGGTGCGCAGCGGCAAGCGCTCCACGCCTTCATAGTTCATTTCATTCTGGTCCATGACAACCTGCCGGGAAAAAGCGGAGGGGATGCGGCGGGATTATACGGGGGATTGGCCGGCGTACCAGCATGGCATTGGTCCGGGAGTGCCTCCGTAGGAGCGGCCTCTGGCCGCGAACCGGTCGGTGAAACGTAATCCATTCGCGGCCAGAGGCCGCTCCTACGGGTGGGAAATCGGGGACCTCAGTCCGACGGGTCAGCCAGTGACCGGGCCAGGACCATGTCGGCGGTAATATCGACCAACTCCCCGAAGCCGATCACCGAACGCAGCTGTTCACTCAATTTCAGACCACGGTGGCGGGACTGGCCCATGACCGGCTCCAGCAGGCGGTCAAACTGCTTGGTGGGCAAATCCTGGACGAAGGTACCGACCACCTTGAGGAAGCAGTATTCGCCATGATCCATGGCCTTGCGGATGAAGGCCTCGCGCGCCGTCTCGCTGTCCAGTTCCAGCTCGGAGCACCAGCGCAGCACCCAGTCGCCACCATCCCCTTCCTGTTCCTTGTAGCAATAGAGTTCCAGCTCGCAATGGGGTGCCCTGTCCTCCTTGCCGCCAGACTGGCGGCGGATGCCGGTGATCGCCTCGCGCAGGGCCATCACCAGGCGCGGATCACCGATGGGGTAAAATTCGTATTCCCCATCCGGGGCCTGGAAAAAGCGCGCCAGACGATTCGCCCCCC
>SWBZ01000829.1_pt1 | contig 31528 bp, 25 predicted proteins | sample 4693031 | NCBI WGS metagenome assembly SWBZ01 (sample SAMN10267274, study PRJNA491770) | bioreactor metagenome | isolation source: DHS bioreactor inoculated with | place: Japan: off Shimokita Peninsula
ACCACCTCGAGCCCCGGCGAAGCCTCTTCGTAATACGCCGAATACTCCTCGGTCTTCCCCTCGATCGACACTATCCCGTCTCCTACTGTGCAGGGCCTTACGAGGTCCTCCGAAGGGACGCCCTTTTTCAGCATGTCGAGCTGGGCGTAAATCTTCTCGGGCACGATCCCCCGCTTTTCGATCTCCGCAAGAATTTCGGGTGTGAGTACAGGCTCTCCACCGCTCATAAGCACGTCTCTCCTGGATTTGGAAGGTATTTACTACGGAACAATTTTAAACGGAAATTCCCGGGGGCCCAAGGGTGAAAGCCTGTCGGGACGCTATGCCCACAGGTCAGCGCCCGGCGAGCCGCCCGATTCGCGGGCCGTAAGCCACTTCCGCACCATATCGAGGAGTAGCTGCTTTCTAAGGGGTTTGGTGATGTAATCGTCCATGTCGGCTTCGAGGCACTTCTCCCTGTATCCGATGAGCGCATGCGCCGTAACGGCTATTATCGGGGTACGCGAGCGGCCCGACTCCTTCTCGTACGCCCTTATGTGCGCGGTCGCCTGAAAGCCGTCAACCTCCGGCATCTGGATGTCCATAAGCACGAGGTCGTATTTTTTCTCGCGGTAACGCTCGGCGCTCTCTGCCCCGCCCGAGGCCAGATCGACGGCGTAGCCGCCTATCTCCAGTATCCTCTTCGCGAGGTTTTGATTATCCGGCGTATCGTCCACGACCAGTATCCGGGGCTTTCCGCCCTCTGCCCCGGCTGCGGGCAGCATGCCCTCCCCTCCGGGCTTCCCGGTCATGTACTCGTCCATCTTGACCAGCCTCGACACGGCCTCGTAGAGCTTCCCGCTCTTCACCGGCTTTACGAGGAGCTCGTCGACCCCACTGCCCGTCATGTCGCCGAGCCCGAGCCCGCCCCATGCCGTCATCAGTATGATCTTCGTTCCCGGCCCCGCGGCCTCCCTCACCTTCCCGGCTATCTCCGCCCCGTCTATCCCCGGCATCTGCTTGTCTATAATTGCGAGGAGCGGCTTCCGCTCCATGCCCTGAAGGAGCGTAAGAGCGGCCTTCGCCCCCGCGGCCTCGACGACGTCGAAGCCCCAGAGGGTGAGGGTCTTTCCGAGAATGAACCTGCTCATCTTGTTGTCGTCGATGACGAGCACCGGCGCGCCCCTGAAATTCGGCAGCACCCTCGTGGTGCGCCCCTCTTTCTCCCAGTCGAGCTGAAACGGCAGGCTGAAATAAAACGTCGAGCCCTTCCCCGGCTCGCTGTCGAACCAAATCTTCCCGCCCATGAGCTCGACGAGCGACTTCGATATGCTGAGCCCGAGGCCGGTCCCGCCGTAAGCACGCGTGTTCGAGCTGTCAACCTGTGAGAACTTCTCGAATATCCTGTCGTTGTTCCCGGGGGGTATGCCGATTCCGGTATCAGAGACCTTGAACACGACGCTCACGGCGTCCCCCGAAACGGGGCCCGAATTCTCGGCCTTTATGATCACCTCGCCGCTGTCCGTGAACTTTATCGCGTTCACCGCCAGGTTCATGAGCACCTGTCTTATGCGGGCCACGTCGCCCTTAAGCCTGTCGGGCACGTCGTGGCTAACGTAACACAGAAGCTCGAGCCCCTTCTCGAAGGCCTTGACGGATAGCGTCTCGGCGACCCCCTCGACGAGCTCCCTCACGCTGAACGAAGAGGCCTCTATCTCCATCTGCCCGGCCTCTATCCGCGAGAAATCCAGTATGTCGTTTATCAGGCTGAGCAGCGTCTCCGACGACGTCTGTATAACGCGGAGCGTATCCTTCTGGTCTCCCGAAAGCTCCGTGTCGAGCGTAAGCTCCGTCATGCCGACGATGGCGTTGAGCGGCGTCCTTATCTCGTGGCTGACGTTCGCCAAAAACTCCGATTTCGCCTGGCTCGCCGCCTCCGCCGCTTCCTTGGCCTGCTTGAGCTCGACCTCCGTCTTCTTCCGCTCGGATATGTCCATGAAGCTCCCGAGCACGGCCTGCCGCCCGCGGTACTGTATCGAGGTCGTCGTCTCCATCACCCATATATACCCGCCGTCCTTGAGCGATATCCTGTACTCGTAAGGCGTCCGGCTCTCGCCCCGGAGCATCCCGAGGCTCTTCTGCCTGACGGTGTCCCTGTCCCCCGGGAACACCAGGCGCTCGGGGTCGGTCCCCATGAGCTCCGTTTTCGTATAGCCGGTGAACTTCTCGAAGTGCGGGTTTACGTACCTGAGCTCGCCGTCCTGCACGATGAACACCCCTATCGGCGTGCCCGTCGAAAGGGTTTCGAAGAGCTCCTCGGCCTCCTTCTTTTCCGAGATGTCCATCATCGTCCCGAGCACTGCGTCCCGCCCCATGTACTGTATCGACCGGACGACCTCCATCGCCCACATGACGCTTCCGTCCTCCTTTACGAACCTGTACTCGTAGGGCGCGTTGTGCCCGCCCTTCAGCATCCCTATCGCGCTCGATCTAACGGACGGGCGGTCCTCCTCCAATACGAACGAGAGCGACTCCTTCCCGATGATGGCCTCTTCCGAAAAGCCCGTGTACTCGCTTATCTGCGGGTTCACGAACTTGAATTCCCCGTCCTGCGCGATGTAGATGCCGATAGGCGAGCTCGTCGAAAGCGTCCTCAGCATCACCTCCACACGCCGCCTCTCGGTTATGTCCGCGACGCTCCCCAGAACCGCCGGCCTGTCGCCGTACTTTATCTCCGTCACGGTCTCGGTAAGCCACCTGACCTCGCCGTCCTTCGCCAGGATCCTGTATTCGTACGGCTCCTTCCGCGTCCCCGCCAGCATCTCGCGAGTGCCCTGCCTGGCGATGTCCTTGTCGAGGTAAAGCACCATCCTCTCGGCCCCCGCGCCGAGCAGTTCCTCGCCGGTAAAGCCCGTGTACTCGCAGTACTTCCCGTTAACGTACTTCACCTCGCCGTCCTGCACGATGTAAATGCCGACGGGCGAGCTCGTCGAGAGCGTCCGAAGCATCTCCTCCGTGTGCTTGGTTCCGGTGACGTCCGTAAACGTACGGAGCACGGCGTCCTTCCCGGCGTACGAGATGCGCCTCGCCGTCTCCGATATCCAAACGGTCTCTTTCTTCGATTTATAGATCCTGTATACGGCCTGCACGGCCTCGCCGTCGGGGATAACGGCGAGGGAATTCTTCCGCTCCTCCACATCCGCCGGGACGACCATGCCGTCGAGGCCCGAAACCCTGAGCGCCTCTTCGGAAAGCCCCGTTATCTCCGAAAGCCTTTTGTTCACGTAAATACGAGCGCCGTCCCTGTCCGTGACTATCACGCCCGCGGGCGAGTCGTCAGACACCGTCTCGTACATCTCTACGGCGGCCTTGAGTCCGCTTACCTTCTCGTCGAGCCTGGCGGATGCATACTTCCCCCGGTCGGCTTCCTCGGCGAGCTTTATCTCAGTTTCCCTCAGCCTCTTTTCGGCAACGCCCTTAGCGCCGAAGTTCCTTACGTAATCGGCGGCCAGCCCGAGTATCGGGACGAAGAAAGCGAGCGCCATAAGGAAATAGGTGTATATCGAATGCTCCTCCGGGTAGATCGGCGTCGTCACGGCGACGAACACCTCCCCGGCGAACAGCGGCACGAGCGTAAGGAGGAAGAAATACGACATGAGCGTCCGCCCCCGCCTGAAGTAGAACTCGGCGACGAGTGCGGCCGCGATTATCACGACCAGCGGCGTCAGCTCCCATGCCTGCGAGACGTACGCCTCGCGCGCGGTCCCCGGCGCGGAAGGCCCCGATTCGGCCATCATGTAAACGAGTGCGAGCACGACGCCGGTAAGCGCCGTGGCTACTATCAGGAATCGCCCGGTCTTTCTTTCGAACTCCCCGTCTTTTACGCCCCGGAATAGTGCGATAACGCCGGCGAGCATCAGCCCCGCGGGCAGTAGGCTCACGGCCGTCGTCGATTCAGTTATGAAAAATACCCTGTACGCCCCTTCCCTGAAGAGGTACGAAGCGAAAAGCTGAAAGCCGAACGCAACGGCCGCCCCCATGAAAGAGAGGCCGAGTATGAGCGAAACGCGCGCCTTTTCAACCGTATAGTGGAGGAGGCAGAGAACGCCTGTGAAGACGGCGAGCGAAATGATTACGAGGGACGCGATCTTGTATGCGCCGATGAATTCGAGATAACTCATCCGGACGTTCGCGCCCAGAAGCGACAGGCCGAACGGAAGGAGGCTGAGGGCGATAATGACGCCTGTGAATCCCCTGGGGAAGTATTTGTCTCCGGGTGCTGAAATTTCAATTTCCGATGTCATTAAACCTTCCGGCGGAAGAGCAGGTGATAAAGCTCTCCCCTCTACGGGTATTCGCAATAAGTATGCCACAACATCGTGTTCTAATAAATTGTAATTATTGAATATATTTTATGGAAAACGCGGGAAGGCAGGTGTCTGCGACATTTTTTGTCAACGGAGGCGCGGAAAGGGTAAATCCCGACGGCGAATTTTAAGCCCGGCTTTCCGCCCGTTTAACCGGTGGAATACACTTTATGACCACGGGGGCAACCCGGTTACCCGGATAACACACCTCAATCACACCTCGACGGCTCACACTCGCACCCGCATCCCCTGTCCCGATGGCAGTGGCACTCCCCAGTCTTCCGGTTGAAGTGACAGCCGCACTTGTTGAGCCCGCCGCCGTGCGCTAACAGCACGGCTTTCTCTCCCGAAGGCACTGCGAATCCGCCGAAGACGTCTTCCGTGCACGCTTCTATTGCGAAGTTTTCACCGGCAAGATCGACGCCCGGCCCGTAGCTGAAAACAGGCAAGGCGAAAATAATCAATGCTGCCGCTATATTCGTCACCGCTTTCATAATTCCCCTCCTCTCGAACCGAATACCCCTATATAAATTCAATCACAGCCGCCCGCCCGGGGTCAAGCATTAACGCATCCGCAAATCTCTGGCTCTCTCTCGAAACGCCCCGCGTGGGAAGAACATTTCCGCCTCCTATGTTCTTGTATTACTTGATTTAATATTTCATAATGCTATATGAATGTGGCACGGTGTCCGGAACGATCCGATACGATTAATTCACTGTTTACAAGCTTTCCCAACACCAAGGAACTGGAAATGATCGGAAAAACCCTCGACACCCTGATTAAGCCGGCTGCCAAGGTCTTCGACAGAAACTCCATGAGCATCTTCGGGGTAAACAATACGATGGCGGTCGCCAGGGCCTACAACCGCCTCAGGTTCGGTCAATTTCACGAATACAGGGCCAGGAATTATAGAGAACACTTTTCCGAGCTCATAGAAGAGAACGGAAAGCCCGTCGCACCGGTAAACGAGATGAAAGACGGATGGGTCATAGACACGTCCGGAAACCTTCCCTATCTCGAAGAGCTGCTACGGGAATCTGAAGAGATAATAAGCGAGCGCGGCGGCATCAGGCACGAATCGCGCTGGCGTCCTTTTTTTCAGGACCTCATCAGGGAAGAGCATTTTGCGCGGTTCCCCTCGATACTCGATTTCGCCACCTCTTCCGACGTCCTTTCGACTATTTGCAGCTACCTCGGCCTGATACCCGTGCTTTCCTATTCGAAGCCCTACGGAGTGCGGCTAGTCGAATCGTGGAAGAAGTTCGACAGCACGCCGGACGCCCCTCCGAGGGACAGCCAGCTTTTTCACCTCGATTTTCACGACGCGCCTATGGCCTACGCGATCGTGCTCCTGAGGGACGTTACGATGAAGAGAGGCCCCTTCTGCTTTCTCCCCGCCTCGGCCTCTAAGAAGGCCTACGACTCGCTCGGCGACTACCATAGCAAAAAGGGCGGTCACAGGGTGACGGACGAGAGGATGTACTCTCACGTCTCCGAAAGCGAGCTGATAAAGATGTGCTATCCGGCGGGGACGGTATTGTTCCTCGACAACAGCGCGTGCTTTCACTACGGCAGCCGCGACGCAATCGAGCCGCGTCACCTCATGATGTTCGCATACGTCTCCCCATGCAGGACCGATTTCGGTGACATTGTCTTGAAGCAGATGAGATTCCCCGCCTCGAAAGGCGATTCGCGCCTCCGGCGGATGCTCATCGACAGAGAATATATGTGGAACGAATAAAAGACATTTTGCACGGAGCCAGGATAACCGCCCGGTGAATATACGCAGCGCCGGGCGGTGCCGGAAAACGATATGAAGAAATTATCCATAGCATACACGCCGGACAGCGACGACGTCTTTAACTACTACGCCTGGGAAAAGGGGCGCATATCCACCGGGCCTTCCGATTACGAGCCCTCGTTCCAGAGGAATCACATCATCGATTTGAATCGCGACGCGCTCGAAGGGCGCTTCGACGTCGTTGCGGTCTCCTCCGTTTTCTATCCGCTCGTTGCGGACAAGTATTGGGTGCTCTGCGTCGGGAACAGCGTCGGGCGCGGCTTCGGCCCCGCGCTCGTTTCGAAGAATTATAAAACCCCGGCAGAGCTCGCCGGGAAGCGCGTCGCCGTGGGCGGGCACCCGACAACAGGCAGCGGGCTCGCGCTCATGTTCTGTCCGGGCATTGAGCTCGTCGAGCTGCCGTTCGACAAGATAGTAGACGCCATTATAGACGGCGAAATAGACGCCGGCGTCATGATCCATGAGGAGCTTTTATACTATGAGGAGAAGGGCCTCAACCTCGTCCTCGACCTCGGCGTCGCGTGGAACGAAGACACCGGGCTGCCGCTCCCCGTGGGCCTGAATTTGGTATCGAAACGCCTCGGCATGGAAACGGCCCGCGACGTCGCCACCGCCTGCCAGGACTCGCTCCTCTGGGGCGTCGCACACCAGGACGAGGTCTACGCCTACGCCAACGGCTTCGGCCGTGGGCGCGCGAAGGACCACGTCGAGATGTTCAGGATGGAGGACTTCCTCCGCCTGCCGGACGACGTCCGGAAGGCCATGCGCATAATGTTCGACCGCATCGCCGCCATGGGCCTTGGCCCCGAAGTGAAGTCATTCGAGATAATCGAGGGCAGGCTCGGGCCCGAGCGTCTCCGGGTAGCCTGAAACGGATTCATGGGTATATACAGGATATATAAAGGCGAGGACGACGCCTCCCGCATCGAGCCGCTGCCCCAGGACTCGCCCTTCTGGGAGTCGGTGAAGACGGGATCGACGATGTTCTTAAAGGAATTCCCCGCCGGCACATTCCTCGACTGGCACCCCGCCCCGCGAAAGCAGGTCGTCATCATAATCTCCGGCACATTGGAGCACGGGTTCGAGGACGGGAGCAAACACACGTTCGGCCCCGGCGACGTCCGCGTTCTTACGGACACCGACGGGCGCGGGCACACGACGCGCGTCGTCGGCGACGAGCCGCTCCTCGTCGCGGTGGTCCCGCTCGCCTGACGGCCGCCGGCGGCGGATTCTGAATCAGTGGAGAACAATTGATGATAGAGAAATACATTGATCTTGCGATATCCCCGATAGCGAGGGTGCTCCAATACGATTACGTCGAGAAGCCGATGAAGCCGCTCGGCACGAACAATACAATGAAAATAGCGCGCGCCTACAATAGCCTGGTATACGGAAGGTATCACGAGCACAGGCGGCATGCATTTCTCCGCCGCTTCGACGAGCTCCTGCGCGAGAACGGCGAGCCTGTCTCCGCCTTGAGAGAGATCGAGGACGGCTGGGCGCTCGATACGTCGCGCACTCTCCCTCACCTGGAGCGGCTCCTGCACGAAGCCGGCGAGATCATCGGGGAGTACGGAGGCGTAAAGCGGACAGATTTCGGGAGGCCCTGGTTCCAGGAAATCCCCGTTGATAATCTTCTGGCCGATTACACCTCTATCCTCGACTTCGCGACTTCCTCGGAAGTGCTTTCGACAGTCTCAAAACACCTCGGCTTCGTACCGGTTCTTTCCGCAGCGCTTCCGAACGGTATCAGGTTCAACGAATCCTGGGCAAAGCACGACGACGCTCCGCCTGACTTCTACAGGGGCAGTCAGCTCTTTCACATCGACTACCACGACAGCCCCATGGCTTACGTGATCGTGCTCTTAAACGATATAACAATGGAAAACGGCCCCTTTTGCTTCCTGCCGGATTCCGCTTCGAAGAAGGTCACTACGGCGACCGGATACAGAGCGAGAGGAAAGCCCCACCGGCTCCGGGACGAAGAGGTATACTCCGCGGTGCCCGAAAGCGAGCTTCTGCGCATGTGTTATCCCGCGGGCACCGTTCTGTTCCTCGACCCAAGCAAATGCTTTCACTTCGGCAGCAGAAACGCGGTGAATCCCCGTTACGCCCTGATGTATGCGTTCGTCTCTCCGTGCAGAACCGACTTCGCCGAGGTGCTCCTCAACAGGAAGCTATATCCGGTAAATGACGGCGACTCCCGTCTCAGGAAAATGGTGCTCAGAAAAGAATATACGCTCTAGACGGCTGCGCACAAGCCGCATTTCGCATCGATTAGCCCGAACTCGCTCGTATTGCGGAATGAACCAATTGCAGAGGAATTTGCATGCTCGAACAGCTCAAGATGTTCGCAACTTACGCGCGGGGGCTCGGCTCCTTCCTCAAGAGCCCGATGAGCCCGTCTGAGTGCCGTAGCCTTCTAGAATCCCAGCTCGCCTCGCGCGCCGAGAACTTCCTCGCCATAATGCAAAAGGCGGTTTACGAAAACCCGAGGAGTCCGTATCTCCCGCTGCTCAGGCTCGCTGGCGTCGAGTACGGCGACCTCTCCCGCTTGGTTTCGGAGAGCGGCGTCGAGGGCGCGCTCGACAGGCTCTACGAGTCGGGCGTCTACATAACGCTCGACGAGTTCAAGCGCCGGGTCCCGATAAAAAGGCCGGGCCTCGAGATCGAAGCCGGCCCGCACGACTTCGACAACCCGTTTTTGAGCAAGCACTACCAGTCGCGGACGAGCGGCTCGCGCGGCGGTGGCACCCGCGTCATAATGGACCTCGACCTCCTCCACCACGACGCCGCCTGCAACCGCTTCATGTTCGAGGGGTTCGGCCTCATGGAAAGGCCGGCGGCGCTCTGGCGCGAGGTGCCGCCTGTGACGACCGGGGTCAACGTCCTTCTCAGGTACGCGAAGCTCGGCAAAATGGCGGAGAGATGGTTCTCTTCGAGTAAGCTCGGCGCCGCGCCGAAATCGCTCCAGTTCGCCGTCTTCACGTACTACACCGTCCTCGCATCGAGGCTCCTCGGCATGCCACTCCCCTTCCCCGAGCACGTCCCGCTCGAGGACGCCGCCACGGTGGCGAAATGGCTCGCCCGAAAATGCGCCGCCGGAACGCCCGCTTTCCTCGACACACAGGTCAGCACGAGCGTAAGAACATGCGCGGCCGCAATTGAGAGCGGGCTCGACATCTCGGGGACGATGTTCATCATCGGCGGCGAGCCGTACACGAAGGCCAAGGCTAACGTGATTTCATCCGCCGGGGCGAACGCCGCGGCCAGATACTCCATGGCCGAGCTCGGGAACCTCGGATTCCCCTGCGCCGACGGCTCATCGTTCGACGACATCCACCTCATGACGGACAAGGTCGCCGTGATTCAGCGCGAGAAAAAGCTCGGCGCGGGCGAGCTCTCGGTGAACGGCTTCGTCTACACGACCATACTCCCCCACTGCCCGAAGATCATGCTCAACGTCGAGAGCGACGACTACGCCGACGTGGAAGAAAGGGACTGCGGCTGCCCCTTCGGCGCGCTCGGCTTCAGGACGCACCTCACTGGTATACGGAGCTACGAAAAGCTCACCAGCGGCGGCGTCACTTTCCTCGGCACAGAGCTCCTCCGGCTCATCGAAGAAGTCCTCCCGAAAGCCTTCGGCGGGCGGCCGACCGACTACCAGCTTTCGGAGGAAGAAGAAGGCGGCTTCACGAAAGTCAGCATCCTCATAAGCCCCCGGGTGGGAGAGGTAAACGAGGGCGACGTGATTCGCGAGACCATCTCGTTCCTGGGCCGCTTCCCCGGCGGGGATATCATGTCCGACCAGTGGGTCCAGGGCGGCACGCTCCGCGTCGTAAGGCGCGAGCCCTATACGACAGCCTCGGCTAAGATACTCCCGCTCCACATCCACAAGGGCTGACGGCCTCGGCCCTGCCCCCATCCCCCCGCCGTTTGCTTTTATCCATCCTCTACTTGATACTAAATTGTGGGGGATTTCATGACCGGCTTCATACCCGTGCTGACTTTTCATAGCATAGACGACGGACGCGCGCCGACTTCATTCGGCCCGGCCCTGTTCGCACGCGGGATGGAGACGCTCGCCCTCGGCGGATACCGCGCGATACCCCTCGCCGAAGCCGCCTCGCTCGCCGCGGCTAAAAGCCCCTTCCCCGAAAAATCGTTCGTCATAACCTTCGACGACGGATATAAAAACGTCTACGAAAAGGCATTCCCCGTGCTCGCGCACCACTCCTTCACGGCTACGGTATTTTTGACGACCGGCGACGGCGAGCGGACAGACGACGGCGACTGCCTGCCGGCGCTCTTCGGCGGCGAGATGCTTAGCTGGGGCGAGATCAGGATCATGAACGACGCCGGCATCGATTTCGGCGCTCATACGCTGACCCACCCCGACCTCACGCGTCTCTCGCCGGAAGATGCGGCGCGCGAGATAGTGTTATCCGGTGACGTGATCGCCCGCGCCCTCGGCGCGCCCGTAACGACGTTCGCATACCCCTACGGCAGGTATGACGCCGCTAGCCTCGAAATCGTCGCCAGGGAATTTAAGTGCGCGTGCTCGGACGAGCTCGGCCTCTTCACCGCGTCGAGCGATCCCCACGCCATACCGCGCGTCGATGCGTTCTACCTCCGTGGCGAAAGGCTCTTCGCCCTCGTCGGCAGCCCGAAGCTCCCGCTCTACATACTGCTGCGAGGTATCCCGCGCACAATCAGGCGGAGGCTCGCGGGCGTATGAGTGCCGGGGATAAGAAGCTCAGGTTCTGCATGATCTCGACGTTCTACCCGCCGTACAATTTCGGCGGCGACGGGCTCTACGTCTGGCTCCTTTCGAACGAGCTCGCGCGGCGCGGGCATTCCGTAACGGTGATTCACTGCCTAGACTCTTATGCCGCCCTCGCCGGCGACAGCCCGCACGCCCGGTATGAGAATCACCAGAACGTCGAAGTCCACGGGCTCAAGAGCGCAGCAGGGGTGTTCTCGCCGCTCGCGACGCAGCAAACGGGCCTGCCGCTCTTTAAATCGGGGAAGCTCAAGCGTATACTCGCCCCCGGGTTCGACGTCACGCATTTCCACAATATTTCTCTCATAGGCGGCCCGGGCATCCTCTCCTACGGGAGCGGCGTCAAGCTCTACTCCATTCACGAATACTGGCTCGTCTGCCCGACGCATGTCCTCATGCGCTTCGGCAAGGCCCCCTGCACCGAGCCCCACTGCCTCGCGTGCCAGCTCGCGCACGGCCGCCCGCCCCAGCTCTGGCGCTACACCGGGCTCCTCGAACGCTCGCTCCGGAACCTCGACGCCATGATAAGCCCGAGCAGGTTTACGAAGAAAATCCACGAGGACATGGGCGTCAAAACCCCGATCGTCCACATCCCGCATTTCGCCGTCCCGTATGACGGCCCCGAGTCCGAAAACGGCTTCCCCGGGGAGCTCCCCGGCGCCGGGCGTCCATACTTCCTCTACGTAGGACGCGTCGAAAGGTTGAAGGGCGTCCACACGCTTATCCCCGTCTTCAAAAACTATCCCCGCGCCGATCTTGTCATAGTCGGCAAGGGCGACGACGAAGCGTATATAAAGAAGCTCGCGGCGGGGGCCGGCAACATCCATATACTCGGCCACATACACCACAGCCGCCTCCGGGGCCTCTACGAAAACGCGGCGGCCCTCATCGTGCCGTCCATAGCGTACGAGATATCGACGCTCGTCGTCTTCGAGGCGCTGAGGGAGAAGACCCCTGTCATAGTCAACGACATAGGCGGCCTCCCCGAGCTCGTCGAGGAAAGCGGCGGCGGGTTCATCTACCGGACGCCCGAAGAGCTCCGCCGCTCGATGGACGCCATTCTCGACGACCCGGCCCTCCGGGGCAAGCTGGGCGCGCTCGGCCACGAGGCGTACCTCCGCAAATGGAACCCCGACGCCCACATCGAATCCTACTTCGCACTCATAAACAGCGTCCGTCCATAACCCCATCAGACACCCTGCAGGTCTGAAGAATCAGCCCGGAACAGGTCTTCAAATCCGTGGATATACATGTTATCATCCGTTTATAGATTTATATCTATACTTTCGGAGAGCGATATGAGAACGACGGAAGATGCATTTCTCAGAAAAGTATCGAGCCTCATAATCATAGTGACGTCGCTTTCGATAATCGGCATGATGATATACGGCGGCTGCGGCTCAAGCGCCGGCTCGCCCACGCCGACGAGAACACCGGGCGGCACGGGCTTCCCGCCGTCGTGCGACGGCACATTCGACGTGAGCCTAAGCTGCCCCGCCGTAAGCCTCGAAGGCTCCGTATGCCTCACCTACGTCTACGACGTTATAGACAACTCCGGCCCCGAGCCGGTTGTGGTGGATGAGTTCGTAACCCTGCGCTTCGGAGAAACATGCACAGCGCTCGACTGCTTCACCCTCGACTGCGATAACATCTCGCCGGAAATAGGCGACGCAATATTCACGGTAGAAACGGTTAACGGCATAACGGTCGGCGAGGACGTCGCGGGCGAAATAAATTCCGGTCTTCCGGAAGGTCCGATTTTCATAGGCGATAACGAATACTATTTCGATTGCCAGGGCACCATCGTCCCCTGAGAAAGCTGATTTGCTTGGTCAACAAAAATCGTGTCCGGTTAACGTAGTTTTCGCTCTCCGGGTAATTTCCTTTTTAACGGAGGCTGAAGCGTCCGTCAACCAGATGTATTAAATTATTGTGTGAAAGTCACCCGTAAATCTTTCCCACACCCCGGAGGAAAAATCTTGAAACCTGAAACGTTCACAATCCGCGCATCGTCGATGATCGTCCTCTTATCGTCACTAGTCATAATATCGCTTATGTCATACGGAGGCTGTGGAGGAGGAAGTGGGGGAGGAGACGACGGCGGCGGCAGCGGCCCCGTGCCGACGGCTACATTCACCCCGCCAACGCCGACTCCGACAACACCGCCCGGCGCGACGGGCAGCCCCGATTGCTTTTCAGTCGATGTCAGCCTCGGATGCCCCGCGGTGAGCCTCGAAAGATCCAGGTGCAGAAACCACGATTGTAATGTTATAGACGATAGCGGGGACGACCCCTTTTTAGTCACGAGTTTCCTCATACCGTTCGGACTCAAATGCACGGCGCTGGACTGTGTCACACTCGAATGCCACGATACGTCCCCCGCAATAGACGACTCGATTATCGTCATCGAATCCGTCAGCGGTATACCGGTAAGCGAAGGAGAAGAAACCGCCGAGCCCAACGGGAAACCCGAAGGGACTATTTACTTCGACGACTCGGAGTATCGAATCGAATGCTCATTCGTCGGCAGCGACACAGTGCCCTAGTGCATCTTGTATGCCGGACAAGTCATTGACTATTAAAAATTTTTAAATTATGGTATCGGAAAAGGCAGTATTTTATTGGTCATTCTCCCAGGCTGGCTCCAATTCAGCAACATGCGAAGAAGCTTGGTTAAGTCCGGGGGTAACGATTTTCCAGGTATTCGCATTGAGTGCCTTGCCGAAGACCTCTTTATAAACCGTAACTCTCGGCTTATTAACCGCACGGATGGAGCCCGGCGGGACAGGCAATGCAATGAACGATTCTTCGGACACGTCCGGGAAAACCCCGAAGGTGTCGGCCGCAAAGGCCGGTAAAGGCTACAAGCACCCGCCTGGACGTAAAAACAATAAATCGACACAAACGGCGGCAGTAAAAACCGCATACGGGGGCGACTATGCCTCGACGGCTACTCTCGACTCGCGCGGCGTGATCATCTCCACCAACAGCGCGTGGAAGAGCTTCGCCCAATCGAAAATACTGAAGTCCGCGGCTTCCGGCCCGGGCGACAACTACATCGAAGCATGCGAGAACGCCTCAGGGAAAGAACCCGAGGCCATCGGCGAAATAGCATCCGGCATCCGTTCCGTCCTGGGCGGCGTGCATTCCGAATTCTCTCTCGAATACTCGGTCGGCTCCCCCGGCGGCGAAATATGGTTCCGCACGATCGTTACGTCGCTCTCCCAGGATCAGACAGCGCGAATACTGGTAATACACCTCGACGTCACCGACAAAAAGATCGCGAAGAAAGAGGCCAGGGATCTCGCCCAAAGGCTTCTCGGGACGATCGAAAGCATCACCGACGGATTCTTCACTCTCGATAAGAGCTGGCGCTTCACTTACCTCAACGCCGAGGCCGAGCGCATATTCGGCCGCAAGCGCGACAGGCTTCTGAGCCGCTCGATTTGGGAAGAATTCCCGGCAGCCGCCGGCACCCGGCTCGAAAAGGAATGCCGCCGGACGCTGACGGAAGGCAAGACAGCTTCGTTCGAGGAATTCTATCCCGCCCTCGGGCTTCTGCTCGAAGTCAAAATATATCCCTCGGCCGAAGGGCTCACGATTTATTTCCGTGACGCGACCGAAAAACACATGCACCGCGAGGCGCTCAGGGAAAGTGAAGAGCGTTTCCGCTTCCTCGCCAAGGCCACGACCGATGCCATATGGGACTGGGACCTCAAAACAAACTCGCTCTGGTGGAACGAAGGATTCGAAACCCTCTTCGGATTCGCCCCGAACGAGATCGAGCCCGGCATCGAATCCTGGTACAACAGGATTCATCCCGAGGACAGGGAGCGCGTCACTGTCGGCATACACGACGCTATAGACTCCGGCGAAGAGGAGTGGTGGGACGAGTACCGCTTTTTCAGAAAGGACGGCTCCTCGGCCTACGTTCTCGACCGCGGCTACATCATACAGGACGACGACGGCAAACCCGTCCGCATGATAGGCGGCATGACGGACCAATCCGAGCGGAAAAGGAGCGAAGACAAGCTCCGCGAGCAGGCGGCCCTTCTCGACAAGGCGCAGGATGCGATTATAGTCCGCGACCTCGGCCACAGGATACTCTACTGGAACCGGAGCGCCGAAAGGCTCTACGGCTGGTCCGACGGCGAAGCGGTCGGAAAGTCCGAAAAGGACCTCTTACACAAAAGCACCAACGACTATCATACAGCTATGGAGACTACCCTCGCCAGGGGGGAATGGACGGGCGAGATGGAGCACAGGACCCGGGACAACCGGGAGCTCACGGTCGAGAGCAGATGGACTCTCGTCCGGAACGAAAAGGGCGAGCCGGATTCCATCCTCACAATAAACACCGACATTACCGCCCGCAAGAAGCTCGAGCAGCAGTTCCTCCGCGCCCAGCGGCTCGAAAGCATCGGAACGCTTGCCGGCGGCATAGCGCACGACCTCAACAACGTCCTCGCCCCGATAATGATGTCCATCGGCATACTCAAGCTCAACGAAACGGACGAGAAGCGGCTCCGGCTCCTCTCCAGCATCGAGTCTAGCGCACAGCGCGGGGCCGACATGGTAAACCAGGTGCTGTCCTTCGCGCGCGGCGTCGAGGGCTGCCGCGTCTCCATGAACCCGATGTACGTCGTACGGGACATCCAGAGGATAATCAACGATACCTTTCCCAAGAATATCGACTTCACGCTCACAGCGCCTCAGAATCTCTGGACGGTAAACGCCGACCCGACCCAGCTCCAGCAGGTTCTAATGAACCTCTGCGTAAACGCGCGCGACGCCATGGAAAGCGGCGGCGTGCTGACGATGACACTCGAGAACACGGTCCTCGACGAGATCTACTCGGGCATGAATCCCGATTCCAATCCCGGCCCATACGTCGTCATCTCGGTCGAGGATACGGGCACAGGCATCCCGCGCGAGCTACGCGAGCGTATATTCGATCCCTTCTTCACCACAAAAGAAGTCGGCAAGGGAACGGGGCTCGGGCTCGCGACCGGGCTACTCATCGTAAAGGCCCACGGGGGGTTCATAAATCTCTACAGCGAGATCGGCAAGGGCTCCCGGTTCAAGGTATACCTGCCGGCTACCGCCACGCCCGAATCCGCCGAAAAGGTCGCCCGCGAGCAGACCCAGCTCCCCCAGGGCAACGACGAGCTGATACTAATCGCAGACGACGAGGAAGGCATACGGATCGTCACGGAAAAAACCCTGGAGCGCTTCGGCTACAGGGTGCTGGTGGCCAAGAACGGGGCCGAGGCAGTGGCGCTCTACGCACAGCACGGGAACGAAGTCGCAGCCGTTCTGCTCGATATGGCAATGCCTGTCATGGACGGCCCGTCGACCATAATCGCGCTTAAGGCCATGAACCCCAAGGTCCGCATAATCGGCTCTAGCGGCCAGGCGTCTAACGGCGGCGTCGCCAAGGCCGTCGGCGCGGGCGTCAACCACTTCGTCCCCAAGCCCTACACGGCCGAGACCCTTCTCAAAACCCTTCGGGAGCTCCTCGACCCGCCGGACGAGGGTTAACCGACGCCGGCTGTGCCCCACCCTTCCGTCATTGCGAGTGAGCGCCTTCCGCACCCGCGGCAATCTTCTTTAACAATCCTGGTTTTTATTGTTTGTCATTCCCAAATGTTTTTATTGGGAATCCATTTCCGCAAGCAATCCATCAAGTGCTTTGTAATCTCGAAACGCAGGGGATCTATTTTTTGCGCCACCGGAATAAGGAGGCGAATCCGCCACCGCCGATTGATTTTCACGGAATGCCGCACTAAAATTCTAATGTACGAACATGAATGACCTTCGAATATTATCCTTCGTATTTCTGGCGGCGCTGGTTACAGCAAGCTGCGCCGTGCAGCCCAAGGCCGGAAAGGTCTACGACCCGGGCGAAGTCTCCGCCTCCTGCGCCGGCGACATGGATATCGACGCCGAGACGGCCATGGCGCTGACGGTGGCGTTCAGCGATGCCGACGGATACGTCACGGACGAATTTAAGAAAAAGGCCGCGAACTATATCTCGATGTCAGAGGATATACCGGCCGACGCAAGGGACCAGACCCTCGCCGGCTACCTTTCCTGCCTTGAAAAAAACGCCGCTCAGTAACACCTATCGCGGCTTCCGCCTATTCGCCAATCCGTTAATTGGAACCTGGCTGAGGAAGTTTGCATTTGCACCTTACCGGCGCTAAATTATTGATTAGGGCATAATTCATTAATTGTCTCATATGGAGGATGAATATGAGAGAAGCAGAAGACAGCTTTGTCCGGCGCGCATCTGCCGCGATAGTAATAATCTCTTCCATCGTAATTATTTCCTTGATTCTGACGGGCGGATGCGACGGCTCCGCAACGAGCAACCAGATTCCAACCCCTACGCCGACCTTTGCCCCGAGCACCGGCTTCCCGCCCGAATGCGACGGAACGTTTGGCGTAAGCCTGAGCTGCCCGGCTGCCAGCCTCGCAGGCTCCGAGTGCCTCCCCTATGGCTGCTACATAATCGACGACAGCACGGAACCCGGCGAGATAGTTGACGACATTATAATAGTATTCGGAGATAGATGCAGCGACATCGATTGTTCCGCTCTGGAGTGTGAGGGCGCGTTTTCCACAATCACCGATTCCTCGATCGGAGAATTTACTATCCTTATTGAAACCGTAAACGACATCCCCGTCGGCCCGGATGTCGGAGGCGAACGGCTCTACGGCACCCCGGACGGCAGGATAATAATAGACGGGCAGGATCTGCTGCTCGACTGCTACTCAGTATATTTTCCATAAGGGAGAAGTATATGAGCACGAAGCCCTTGGCAAACACATTTCTCAGGCGCGCAGCCGCTACGATAGCCGTTGTAGCATTTATCGTCACAGGCTCTATCATGCTGTCCGGCGGATGCAGTAACAATGCCAACAGCTGCAACGGAAACGATCAGGTGCGCCTCGCATGCCCGGCGGTAAGCCTCGAGACTGTTTCGTGCATTGGTTATTCATTCGACATAATAGACGATTCAGTCGAGCCGCCCGTCCTCGTCGACGGCTTCAATGTCAACTTCAGCCGGAGGTGTGAATCCATCGACTGTTTCACGATCGAATGCCGGGATATTACCGCCGACTCCGGCACATTCATACCCGAAGCCGAGATAATAATAGAGACTGTTGACGGCCTCCCCGTAGGCGGAGACACTGACGAAACCACAACTCCGGGCGAGCCGGACGGAAGGATAATAATCGACGGGCAGGATTTCCTGCTCGAATCGATCGCGATAATCGTCCCCTGAACGTGCTAAGCGCAGCTTCCCGCGACGGAATCCTGCCCGCTCATCCCTCGCAGCCTGTGATCACTGCGGATCGGGCGGCGAGACCTTCTCCATAACTATAGACCCCGTAAGGCAGATGTACTGATACTGTATCTGCCATCCCGGCCATAGCCACGGAATCGGCAGCTCGGCAAGCGCGGTCGGCATGCTCGTCATCTCCGTGAGCACCTGCCTCACAACCTTCGCCCCGGGCCCCCCAGGGCCGCTGTAGTCGCCCGCGAACTGCTTGTCGAGCTCGGCGAGCGCGGCCTCGGCTGCGTTATAGGCCGAAACCGCTATCTTCGGGTTCGCATGCGCGCCAGACTTCACGGGCCCCTTGTAGTCGATGGTCTTTATGAGCGCGCGGGCCGAGTTCCTCGCCTCTGTCGCGAACTTCTTGTTCTCTGCCTCGTCGCCGCCGCCCGACTGGTATATCTCGAAGCTGAGGCCGTACACCTGCTCGCCCGACTTCCCGAGAGAAGAACGGAGAAGCGAGCCGTCCCCGGGGATAACCCACGTCGAATCCACGTTCTCGTTCGAGTTGAAGGTATCGCTGATGCCGTCGTAGTACACCTTGAAAACGGCCCCGAGCTTGGCGGCGTCTCCCGTGAGCCCCGCTGCCGAGAACTTTCCGACGTTGACGAACCTCTCGTCCTTTACGAGCCTGTCCCTCCAGAGCCCGCTCGCGGCGTTGGTGCCGGCTGGCGGATTCCAGTTCGAGTACTCGTAAATCTGGTAAAACAGGACCTGGAACCTTAGGTTCATCCCCTTTACGGCTTTCAGCTCCGCGTCCGTCTGGGCCGAAGCCGCAGCCGTGCAGAATATTGCAAGTAAAAACAGGATAGCAGCAGTTCTCATTTCGAATATCCCCCTTTTCTTTCGTATACCTCGGAATTACACTGGTTAATTAAAACAAAATAATACCTCATAGTCCAGAGTATTATTTCGGATGCATGGCGGCTTTTTACAGGATGGGTGAATCCGCCGAACAGGAACAGGCATACCAATTAGCAAGTAGAAGCTCATACGGAACGTCCTGCTGCCGGTTAGGGAGTACGAAGTCTCCGGGGCGGGCGAATCCGAAACCGTATGGAGGGTGACAGAATGTCCGACAAAAAACTCAGCAGAAGAGACATGCTAAAGCTTGCTGGCAGCGCCACGCTGGCGACTGCATTTCCGTCGCCCGGGCTCACAGCGCGCGCCGAGAGCCCGCAGATAAAGGCCGAGGAGGCTGCCGAAGTGAAAACGGAGGCTACGGCCGAGGAGGTCGTAAACGCACTAGAAGGCGCCTACGGCGTTCACCCCGGCCGGCGGCGCAACCACACGAAAGGCATCGGGGCCGAGGGATTCTTCATCGGCAATCCCGAGCTCGCCGCATACTCTCGCTCGGGGCTTTTCACCGGCGAGAAGATCACCGTCGTTGCCCGTTTCTCCATAGCCGGCGGCAACCCGAACGTCCCCGACGCCGACAGAGGCCCCCGCGGCCTGGGCCTCGAGTTCCGGCTGCCCAGCGGCAGCCTCCACCACATGACGATGATCAATACGCCCATGTTCTTCGCCGCCGTGCCGAAAACATTCCTGGATAAATTCATTGCGCTGGCTATCGACCCGGCTACGGGCAAGCCCAATCCGGCAAAGCTCGAAGCGTTCGCCAAGTCCCACGCCGACAACAAGGGACAGGCGGAATATCTTAAGGCCCACAACCCTCCCCCGAGCTACGCCAACTGCCCGTTCTTCGGCATCCATACGTTTAAATTCGTGAATGCAAAGGACGAGGTGACACCCGTAAAATTCCGCTTCGTCCCCGGGGACGGCGAGAAGTTTTTGACCGACGCCGAGATGGCGTCCGCCCCGAACGATTTCCTCGAAAAGGCTCTCTTCGAGCGGCTGGCCGAGGGCCCCGCAAAGTGGGACATGATAGTTACGATCGGCGAGCCGACGGACGAGCAGACGAATCCAACTGTACTCTGGCCCGAGGGGAGGAAGGAAGTAAAGGCCGGGACGCTGACGATAACTTCCGCGGTGCCGAACGCCGAAGCGGGCAGCTTCAAAATAAACTATGACCCGCTCGTCATGGCCGACGGAATTCAGCCAACGAACGACCCGGTGCTGCTCTTCCGCTCGCCGTCCTACGCGACGTCATTCACGCGCCGCCTGCGGGGTATCTAGCCGCATAGTAAAGAGGTTCTGTAGCAATCCCTTTCAAAAAAATCACGGGGATGTCGCGCCGTGCCGCCCCATCTATACGAAATTCTCTGCCTCTATTAAGAGTCATAAAACATTCTCGATTACGAGGCAGATGAGACTTGCATCTGCATGTAACGATTGACATTCGGATTCAATCCGTGCTATAAGCTATAGTAGCAGGTCATGATTTAAATACTTCAGAGACCTGCAAAGCCTAAAGAGGGGGGCAAGCTCATGAAATTTATTGGTAAAACCATATTTGCATCAGTTATTGGCGTAAGCTTTATCTTCCTGTCCGTCGCACAGGCGGATGAGCACGAGAAGATGGCACCGCAGGACAGTCAGTCGGAGATGATAATGGTCGTTCCGGCCGACATCACTTGGGCGGACGTTCCGCCGGCGCTGCCGCCGGGTGCGAAGATCGTCGTGCTCGAAGGAAATCCGTTCGAGCCGGGGCTGTATTCACTCCGGCTCCAGTTTCCCGCGGGTTACGAGATTCCCGCTCACTGGCATACAATGGTAGAGCGCGTTACGGTTGTCTCCGGCACTCTTATGGCGGGAATGGGGGACAAGCTCGATAAGGAGCAGTCAAAGGCATTCCCGGCAGGGAGCTTCCTCGTCCTTCCCGCAAAAATGCACCATTTCGCATGGGCCGACGGAGACACAGTAGTCCAGATCAACGGTGAGGGCCCTTTTGACATACATTACATCGACTCGGCGGACGACCCCAGGAACATGAAAGCTGAGTAGTAAGCGAAGGCCGGCACCGGTTTCTCTTAGTTCATTTTTATCTCTGGGGCACATAGCTTTAGCGCCGTCTATCTGCTCGTCATTAGAATCCATTCACGTTAAATGCGATTGGGGCTTGTTCTTAATAAGGACAAGCCCTCACTTCCGTTTGCGCCTTACACAACTTTAAGGGAGTACAGTTGATGACGAGAGCGCGGCGAACGTCATAGCTCGTAAAATCTCTCTACATTTTCGTAGAAGAGCTTCCTCTTGAATTCATCGTCCCGGCTTTTAACTACTTCCGCCAATACCTCGACCCATGTTTCGTACGACGCGGCAAGTGTGCAAACGGGCCAGTTGCTGCCGAACATCACCCTGTCGGCGCCGAATGCGTCGAGACAGTGATTAATTGCCGGGGCGAGAAACTCAGGGGTTACGTAATCCGGGTCTGTTTTGAACAGCAGGCCAGAAATTTTGCACACGACATTCTCCCGCTTTGCCAGCCGCTCGATGTCTCTCATCCATTGGTCGCGGCCGTGCTTAAAGATATCCATTCCATATTCGTCCTCTCCGATGGACCCGTTGATAATAGCTGGGGCCCCGTTTCCGCAGTGGTCGAGGATGAAAGTGGTTTCCGGACAAAGCTCCGTGAGCTTTACGGCATCGCCCAGCTCCGAAGGGCGGATGCATATACAGAATCTCAAACCCAGCTCCCCGAGGAACCGGACGTTATCTACAAACTCCCTTTCGAGGCAATAGCCTTTCCTGACCTCCGGGGGGTGGAGAACGTGACGCACTCCCTTTACGTATTTGCTGCCTTTAAACAACGCCGCATAATCCCGGAAGCTGTAGGATAGCGGATTGCCGCCGATAAAAGCGGCGCATACGGGATTGTCGTCCTGCTCACATATTCGGCTTATATACTCGGCCTCGGAATATTTTTGCTCCTGTATCAGGTTGACTTCCATATAGACTATTTTTTCCACATCCAGATTTTTCACTGCCTCTCCGGCATCGGACAAGCTGAAATTCCTTTTTAACCTTTCGTAGGATTCAATTTCGGGGATTTTAAATCTGGACATGTCCCAAAAATGTAAATGGGAATCGATGATCGGCGGCATTCTGCTCTCTCCAGTGTAGCAGCGGTTCGATTATTATAACAAACTCCCCGGACCGAAATTAAATCGAGAGATTGTCATTCATCCGGCCCGAAAGCTGCCGATTAAACAGCTCCAGGAAACGAAAGAGATAATCGCCGTAGAGGCTATCGTGTTTGGAATCTATGGAGGGGGAAAGTGGCGGAGCCGACGGGACTTGAACCCGCGACCTCTGGCTTGACAGGCCAGCGTTCTAACCGAACTGAACTACGGCTCCTTGGGCAAAAAATGGTGGGCGGTAAAGGATTCGAACCTATGACATCCTGCTTGTAAGGCAGGCGCTCTCCCGGGCTGAGCTAACCGCCCACTCCTGACAACCTGGCACGAAGGTCCGTCATTGCGTCCCCACGTGAGGGGAAAATATATAACTGATATTAATACATTTGTCTACACTTCGGGGAGTCAAATATTAATTCTCCCAGCCCTGACACGACATATATTCTACCCGGTTTCGCGGGCGTTCAATACTCTGAGCATTGCCAGCCGCAGTACGTATACGCCTCAGCCGAATCATACGCCGCTTCCGAACCCGGTTCAGGGCCTCTCGAAGCGAAAGGCGAATGCTGCATGCATAAAAATTCCCCCTCTCCACACTAATACGGACCTATAATTAAAGGAAGCTAAAGGCCGGCACGTACGGCACAATCCCGATCAAAGGAGATAAGAATTATGAGATTAACCGCAGCAGTTTTACTATCCTTATTCGTAATCATGTCCTCGCTTCCCCTGCCGTCGCACGCCTGCACCGAAGTGAGAATCAAGGCCAAGGACGGCTCTATCGTAGTCGGAAGGTCGATGGAATTCGCACAGGAAATAAACTCTAACGTCATCCTCCAGCCCAAGGGGCAAACTAACGTCTCCGAGCTCCCCGGCGGAAAGAAAGGCATAGAGTGGACGTCCAAATACGGCGTCCTCTACCTCGACGGATTCGGGATGGACGACCTGGCAGTTGACGGCATGAACGAAGCCGGCCTCGGACTCGGGGCGCTCTTCTTCCCCGGAGAGGCGCAGTACCAGGATATGAAGTCCGACACGTCGCAGACGATAACGATCAACGACCTCCCGCTCTACATCCTCCAGAATTTCGGCACGCTCGACGAAATAAAGAAAGCCCTGCCCTCGCTTAACGTCGTCGGCATAAAGACCCCCCAAATGGGCGGCATTATCGTCCCGGCCCACTTCTCCGTTTACGACAAGACCGGAAAGGGGATCATAATCGAATACACGAAGGCCGGGCTCAACATATACGACAGCATCGGCGTCATGACCAATTCGCCTGAATACTCGTGGCACCTGACGAACATAAAGAACTACGTTGAGCTCACCGCCGAGGGCGCCGAGCCGATCGTCATCGACGGCGTCAGCTTCGCCTCTACCGGGCAGGGCAGCGGGCTCATGGGCATCCCCGGCGACCCGACCCCGCCCTCGCGCTTCATCAGGGCAGGCGCGATGGCCTACCTCGCCGAGAACCCGGGCGACGCCGCGGGGGCGCTCACGCTCGCCATGCACATCATGAACACGGTAGACATCCCCCTCGGAACGGTTAGAGACTTTTCCGATAAAGAATCATTCGGCGACTATACGCAGTGGGTAGTCGGGCGCGATCTCACGAACGGCGTCCTCTACTTCAGGACGTACAACAACATGACCCTCCGCTCCATCGACATGAAGAAGTTCGACATGTCCGAAGGCGCGCCGCGTCTTACGATTCCCGTAAACGGCAGCGACGGCGCGGTCGTGGACGTAACCGCCGACCTCAAGCCGGCAGCCGGCGAATAAACTACAAACAACTCATCCCCACCCCCTCGCTCTCCCACCCGGAGAGTGAGGGGAAAAGGGTGAGGGTGATTCAACCAGAATTTCTGTCATTCCTGCGCAGACAGGAATCCATTCAGTTATTACCTATGTCATTTTGGAGCTGGCACTTTGGATGCTATATGCACCTAAAGCGCAACCAGCGATTATAGAACTGTTTTCGCTACGTCATATTCCTGTGGTGCGGAGACTTCGTGCCTCTTTCGACATAGCACCGATAGTGCCAAAGCTACCTGAAGCGCGTCGGGTGGTAATGGCAACACGCCGCTACTTCGATTTCCCGCGCACGTGGTGCGCCACACGTGGTGTGTTTTTCGATGTAGCGGAATCGGCGATTCAACGCGGCATCCGCACAACCGGCGACTATCGCACCCAAGCTCCCACGGCAATTTCCAGTGGTCGTGGCCCACAAAAAAAGGGCGGTTATTTCTAACCGCCCTTTTTCTAACTTCGTTTCAAACTTCTACGATTTTCAGTTTACGTTGGTGCCGAGCTCGTCGGTTATCGGCATGGCCGGGATAACGACGTTCTTCAGCACCGGCTCATCCGACTCGATAGCCGCCTCGAGCACTTCGTCCATGTGGTGAACGAGCTTTATCTTGATATCCTTGAGTATGTTGTCGCGGATATCCTTCAGATCCTTCTCGTTCTCCTGCGGGATGATAACCGTCTTCACCTTGCCCCTGTGAGCGGCCAGGATCTTCTCCTTGAGCCCGCCTATCGGGAGCACCCTTCCGCGAAGCGTTATCTCGCCCGTCATTGCGACGTCGTGCTTTACCGGCTTCCTTATAAGGGCCGATACGATGGCCGTCGATATCGCGATACCGGCCGAAGGCCCGTCCTTGGGCGTTGCGCCTTCCGGAACGTGTATGTGGATATCGACCTTCTGGTGGAAGTTACGCTCGAGCCCGAGCCTCTCGGCCCTCGACCTTACGTAGCTCATCGCGGCCTGCGTCGATTCCTGCATAACCTCGCCGAGCTTGCCGGTCACGGTGAAGTTGCCCTTTCCGGGTACGACGGATACTTCTATAGTCAGAAGCTCTCCGCCGACCTCCGTCCATGCGAGCCCGGTGGACATGCCGACCTGCGGCTTCTCTTCGATCTCGCCGTACTTGAACTTCGGTATGCCCAGATACTTCTGGCTCGTAACCATGTTCGGCGTGATCTTGACCACGTGGTCCGGCCCCTTCTTGACGATATCCCTTGCGGCCTTCCTGCATAGGGTCGCGATTTCCCTTTCGAGGGTCCTGACGCCGGCTTCCCTGGTGTAGCGCCTGATGACGGTCAAAATAGCCTGATCCGAGATCTTGACGTTCTCTTCCTTAAGGCCGTGCGCCTCGAGCTGCTTCGGCAGGAGGAACTTCTTGGCTATTTCGAGCTTTTCGTCCTCGGTGTAGCCGGAGATGCGAATGATCTCCATCCTGTCCTGAAGCGCCCACGGAATCGAATGCAGTATGTTCGCCGTCGTTATGAACATCACGTTCGAAAGATCGTAATCGACCTCGACGTAATGGTCGTTAAAAGCGGTATTCTGCTCTGGGTCCAGCGCTTCGAGCAACGCCGAAGCCGGATCGCCCCTGAAGTCCATTCCGAGCTTGTCTATTTCGTCCAGGAGGAACACGGGGTTACTCGTGCCCGCCTTTCTTATTCCCTGAATTATCTTTCCGGGCATGGCGCCAATGTACGTACGCCTGTGGCCCCTGATCTCGGCCTCGTCCCTGACGCCTCCGAGCGATACGCGGACGAACTTCCTTCCCATCGAGCGGGCGATAGACTTCGCAAGCGAGGTCTTGCCTACCCCGGGAGGCCCGACGAAGCAGAGTATCGGCCCCTTGATCTTCTTCGTAAGGGCCTGAACCGCGAGGTATTCGAGTATCCTCTCCTTCGGCTTTTCGAGCCCGAAGTGGTCCTCGTCGAGTATCGACTGCGCCTCGTCTATGTCTATCCTGTCTTCCGTCACCTCGTCGTTCCACGGAATCGAAAGCAGCCAGTCGATGTAATTGCGTACGACAGTGGCCTCCGCCGACATGGGCGACATCTGTTTCAGTTTCTTTATCTCTTTTTTGACCTTCTGCTCGGCCTCTTCGGGCATGTTCTTTTTTTTGACCCTGTCCTCGAACTCCTGGATCTCGGATTTGAGGTCGTCCTTCTCGCCGAGCTCCTTCTGAATAGCCCTCATCTGCTCGGTGAGGTAGTACTCCTTCTGGGCCTTTTCCATCTGCTTCTTGACCCTGGAGCGTATCTTCTTTTCTATCTGGAGAATCTCCACCTCGGCCTGGATCTTCTCGTAGAGCTTTTCGAGCCTCTCCGCCGGGTCGAGCGTTTCCAGTATCTCCTGCTTGTCCTCGAGCTTAAATCCGAGGTGCGAAGATATGGTGTCCGAAAGCCTGCCCGCGTCCTCTATGGAGGATACGGTCACGATTACCTCGGACGGGATTTTCTTGTTCAGTTTCACATAGTTTTCAAAAGCCGTAACGAGCGTCCTCATGAGGGCTTCCGTTTCGACCCCCACATCCTCAGACTCTTGGATCTGCTCCACCTCGACGAGGAAATAGCTCTTGTTCGGCAGATAGTTCTGAACCCGGCCCCTTCTCTTGCCTTCGACGAGCACTTTTACCGTGCCGTCCGGGAGCCTCAGCATCTGGACTATCGTGCCTATGGTTCCTATTTCGTAAATATCCGCTTCCTGAGGGTCGTTTGTCTTGGCGTCCCTCTGGGCGACGAGGAAGATCTCCTTGGATTTCTTCATGGCCTCTTCGAGGGCGCGGATCGACTTCTCCCTGCCCACGAAAAGCGGAGCTACCATATAGGGGAAAATAACTACGTCTCTTAATGGTAATAACGGTAATGTTTCCATTTGCCCCTTCCCTTCCTCATTCTTGAAAAACATCGGCATGCTTGGTCTCCTTAACTACTGGATTCACATCCATCCTAGGTTCCCAGGCGCGCCTCCTCTTCGTATATAAAGAGCGGCTCGCCGGTTCCGTTTATCACGTCCTCCGTAATGACGCAGCGCCGAAGCCCTTTAAGCGACGGAACCTCGTAGGATATATCGAGCATCACGGTTTCGATGATGGCCCTCAGCCCTCTCGCGCCGGTCCTTCTTGCTATGGCCTCGCGGGATATGGCGGCTAGCGCACCGTCCGTAACCTCGAGCTCGACCCCTTCGAGCTCCATCAGTTTCTGGAACTGCTTTATAATTGCATTTTTCGGTTTCGTAAGAATCTCTACGAACGATTCTTCGCTCAGCTCTTCGAGAGTCGCGACTACCGGTATCCTGCCTACGAATTCCGGTATGAGGCCGAACTGTATCTGGTCCTCGGGCTGAACTGCCTTCAATAGCGCGCCGAGGTCCTTTTCCGCCTCGCCGCCCCCGAGCTTCGCCTCGAACCCTATAGACTTCTCTCCTATTCTCTGCCTTACAATATCTTCGAGGCCGCAAAATGCGCCCCCGCAGATGAAAAGAATGTTCGTCGTATCGATCTGCAAAAACTCCTGCTGCGGGTGCTTTCTCCCGCCCTTCGGCGGAACGTTGGCCTTCGTCCCCTCCATTATTTTGAGGAGAGCCTGCTGTACACCTTCGCCCGAAACGTCTCTCGTTATAGACGGGCTGTCGCCTGTCTTTCTCGCGAGCTTGTCTATCTCATCTATATATATAATACCCTTCGAGGCCCTTTCAAGGTCGTAATCCGCTGCCTGGAGAAGGCTGACTATCATGTTCTCTACATCCTCTCCGACGTATCCCGCCTCCGTGTAGCATGTGGCGTCTACGATCGTGAACGGCACGTCGAGCAGCCTCGCCAGCGTCTGCGCCAGGAGGGTCTTGCCGCTCCCCGTCGGGCCTATCATAAGGATGTTGCTCTTCTGAACCTCAATCTCCGAGTTACGCTTGCCGCCGTTGTAGGCGTTCAGCTCAACCCTCTTGTAGTGGTTGTAAACGGCTACCGACAGAATCTTCTTCGCCCTTTCCTGCCCTATCACGTACTCGTCGAGGAACTTCTTTATCTGGGACGGTGTGGGGAGCGTCGAGTAACGCTTCTTGAGTACGCCTTCCTTGGCGTCCTCGTCGGCGATTATCTCGTTACAAAGCTCGATACATTCGTTACAAATGTATACCGTCGGCCCGGCGATAAGCTTCCTGACTTCCTTTTGGCTCTTTCCGCAGAAAGAGCAGTAGAGCTTCCCTTCTTTCGTATCTCTTCTCGAGGTCACTTCTGAGCCTCCTCTCTCTTAGTAATTATAGCATCTACGAGCCCGTACTCTAACGCGTCATTTGGTCTCAGGAAAAAATCCCTGTCCGTATCCCTCGAAATCCTCTCGATGGGCTGGTTCGTATGCTTTGCGAGAATACGGTTTAGCTCCTCTCGCATCCTGAGGATTTCCTTCGCGTGTATCTCGACGTCGGTAGCCTGCCCCTCGAAGCCCCCGAGCACCTGGTGCAGCATCACCCTCGCATGGGGGAGTGCGTACCTCTTGCCCTTGGCGCCGGCGGCCAACAGAACGGCAGCCATGCTGGCCGCCTGGCCTATGCACATCGTTGCGACGTCGGGCTTGACGTACTGCATGGTGTCGTAGATCGCGAGCCCCGAAGTAACAACTCCGCCCGGTGAATTGACGTAGAGGTAGATGTCCTTGTCGGGGTTTTCCGACTCGAGAAACAAAAGCTGAGCAATGATGGTGTCAGCTACTGCATCGTTGATGGGTGATCCCAGGAAAACTATCCTGTCCCGCAACAAACGGGAAAAAATGTCGTATGCCCTCTCGCCCCTGCTAGTCTGTTCAATTACTATAGGTACATAGCTGGACATTATCTTTGAGTATACTGATTCTCCTATTTATTGTCAACGTGATTCGGCTCCCCCTTAACCTCCTCGATCGCTGCATTTTCTATAATAAAATCAATGACTTTTTGCTCGACTAGGTTCGCGTGGAGGCCCTCCAGCATGTCGTTCTGGCGGTATATTTCGCGCACCTGTTCCAGGGTCACATTGTACCCCGCGGCGACCTCCGAAAGACTCTTGTCGATGTCGTCTTCGGTCGCCGTTATCGATTCCTTCTTGGCTATCTCTGCGAGGAGTATCGAAGCCCTCACATTCTTGTCCGCACGCTCCAGTATGACGGCCTTTGCCTCTTCCCCGATGGCCGACGCCGGTATGCCCCTCTGCTGGAGCCCCTGCGCCGTGTTCCGCGCGAGCCGGGTTACTTCTTCGTTAACCAGGCTCTGCGGCGCCTCGACCGCGTTCTTCTCAACCAGCGCCTCGACGGCGGCCTGCCTGAGCTTGTTCCTCGTCTGCTGCTCGGCCTGCGCCTCGAGGTCCTTCTTCACGCTTTTCTTAAGCTCCTCGGCGTTCTCCTGCCCTACTTCCTTGGCAAGCTCGTCCGTAAGCTCGGGGATTATCCTTTCCTGAACGTCCTTAACCCTGAACTTAAAGCGTACGGTCTTCCCCGCAGCCTCTTTAATCTGAAAATCCTCTCCGTACTCGACGTCGAACTCTTTCTCCTCGTCCTTCTTCATCCCGACTACGTTCTCCTCGAACTCGGGGATGACCCTTCCCTCGCCGACTACGAACCTGAGGCCCTCGCGTTTCAGGTCGTTCACCGGCTCGTCCCCGAGGAACCCCTCGAAGTCGACGATGACGACGTCGCCCTTCTCCGCCGCGTGCTCTCCCTCGTATGCCCTGGCTTCGGCCTTATGCTCCAGGTAATGCTGTATCGTGTGCTCCACGTCGTGGTCGGTTATCTCGGATACTTCCTTCTTTATGGGCAGGCCCTTGTACTCGCTAAGCTCCACCTCGGGCAGAACGTCGAAAATAGCCGAATACTCGAAGTCCCTGTCCATCTCGAACGGGTCCGGCGGGTTGATCTCCGGCCTGCTAATCGGACGGGCCGACACTTCCTTGAGCGCCTCTTCGAGCGAGCCTGTCACGAGCCTCGTCGCGGTCTCGCCGAGTATCTCCTTTTTAAACATCGATTCCACGACGCCCGCCGGTGCCTTTCCGGGACGAAATCCCTTTATTTTCGCGGTCTTCCGAATCTCGCCGAACACCTCGGCGCGCTTTTCCTTGACCACGTCTACGGGGATTACGACGTCCACTTTTTTCTGCGTCGCGCTTAAATTCTCAAGACTGACTTTCATCTGACTCTACCTCGCTCATTCTCGGGGATAAATTTATACAATATTTATAAGCCCTTATATTGTAATTAAAAGACTGTAATTATACCCGGAATTTGAGACTGTAAAGAATCCAGCCCCGGGAGCGTGGTAGTTATGATGCAGATAGAGCGGCTGAGGGTTCAGGAATGCTGCAGATAACCCCTGGCCACTATCCTTCCCTCCCCCTGTCAGGGGGAGTGAGAAGGTGGGGGGTTACCTTATCTGTCATTCCTGCGCAGGCAGGAATCCATTCAGTTCACACGCCATCATTCCAATTCTCCGCCTTTTCCGAAATGGTTCCAGACTCGATTCAGGACCTGATCTTTTTCTCTGTCATTTCGAGCAACGATTCCGAGCGAGCGAGGAATCGGGCGCCTTCGGCCGACTGCAAGAAAGCATATCCGGGACTGCTCGGAAATATCTCAAATTAAAACAGCGAGCAATCTATCTTTATGCCTTTAGCCTTTTCTCTTTGTCATTCCCTAATGCCTGTATAGGGAATCCAGTCTTAATCTTTTGTTTTTCATCCCCCCTTAGAAAAAGGGGGGTTAGGGGGGATTTATAAATTCCGAGCGCGTGAGGAATTGGACGCCCCCGCTTAAATCCTCGACGCTTATCCGGTACAGCGCATTATATTCATCAAAGTAAATAGGGGGGATTTAATCCTTTACCTCAAGAGTAGCCCCCCACCCCGTCACAACAGGTCTATGTATATAAGGTATGCCGCGAGCACGAGCCCGAAAACCGCCGTGACTATGGCTATCACGTCCACCAGGAACCCGGCCGGCGCGAACTCGCCCTTTTCGAGGTTGTTATACGTCCGCCTGTAACGGATGAGCCCCGCCAGCGTCAGCAGCACCCCGCCTATTATCGCCACGGTCCCGAGCCATACCGTAACCCCGGCTGTGCGCTCTTCACCGCCCATGAACTGGTGTATCGCGACGGCGAACCTCCCTATGGCGAACCCGAAGACGACGATGGCTATTCCGGTGCGCACCCACGCGAGGAACGTGCGCTCGTTGGCGAGATGGTCGCGTGCGCGGTTGGGGTTCTCGCTCAGAGGACGGAGCGCGTCGTCTTTCCAGTCGGACATGCCCCTGATTTTACTTCATAGATAGGTAGACATAAAGAGCGCTCGGATATAGAAGCCTGGCAGGATACTTTACACCATCTCTGACACGCGATACATATCACTAAATTTCCCCTCCCCCTTTCCAAAGGGGGAGGGCTTGGGTGGGGGTTTAC
>SWBZ01006173.1_pt1 | contig 31439 bp, 31 predicted proteins | sample 4693031 | NCBI WGS metagenome assembly SWBZ01 (sample SAMN10267274, study PRJNA491770) | bioreactor metagenome | isolation source: DHS bioreactor inoculated with | place: Japan: off Shimokita Peninsula
ACATTGAGGGTCAGCCGTCCCATGCTGGAGGTGGTGTTGAAGGATTGCGTGACACTTACGAAACTAACGTCGTGCTGCTCGAACAACTCCACCATGCGGGCAAAATCCGCAAGCGAGCGGGTCAGGCGATCTATCTTGTAGACGACGACAATGTCGATCTTTCCCAATGAGATATCGGCAAGCAGTTGTTTTAGGCCGGGCCGCTCCATACTGCCACCGGAATAGCCGCCATCGTCATAGCGGGCGGGGAGGGCCCGCCAGCCTTCGCTGGCCTGGCTCTTAATGTAAGCCTCACAGGCTTCATGCTGGGCATCAAGGCTGTTGAAGCTTTGATCGAGCCCTTCCTCGGAGCTCTTGCGGGTATAGAGGGCGCAGAGTCGGGGAGGGGACTTCATTGTTCCCCCTCGCGAAGGCCAAAGAAGCGCGGTCCGTTCCAGCGGGTGCCTGTGGCGGCGCGGGCAATGGCCGAGAGGCTCGGATAGGTCTTGCCGTCCCAGAGAAAGCCATCCGCCTTGACCACGACCTCGATCTGCCGGCCCTGCCAGTCGCGCCGCAGGATGGCCCCATCCCCGAGGGCGCGGCCTTCGGGCGCAATGGCTCCGCGCCGGGAGAGACGGCGGCGGGTCTCGGGCGTGAGCCCGCCCAGCACTTCCGCCTGCAGACGCCAGGCCAGCATCAGACGCAGGAGCTCCTCGGAGCGCAGCTTGGGCGGGGATCCTAAATGAGCGGCCCAGATTGCCCGCAGATCGCGTAACCCAAGCGTCTCCAGCGATCTGATCTCGGCTTCAGGATCGGAACCACCCGTCATTGCGGATCCCCGATCCGGTAGCGGCGGACCCCGTCGATCTTCTCCGATATTATCACATGGCCTTTCTTTTTTAATGAGCCCGCAATCGCGCCCCGCACCGAATGGCTCTGCCAGCCGGTGACCTTGCAGAGCTCGTCCAGGCCGGCACCATTCTTTTGACGGAGAAGTGTGATCATCCGGTCAAGTTTGGTCGGGGCGGTCGGTCCTGTTTTGGGGGTAGCGGTGCTGTTTGATACACCGTACTTGCGGCTGGATGATTTACGTTGTTGGGATACCATAAGTCTGTCCTCCTGTTATCGGGCGGAACCCTTCCGTCCCTACCGACAACAGCCCGGCAGACGGGCATAGCAACAGTGACGCTCCTTTGTGCACCGAAGTCCAGTCTTTCTCCCCGGTTGAGGGCTATAAAGGTTGGCGGCTGTTGGATTCTTCTCTAAAATACTAAATATGGTGTTATTACGCCGTGGATATACGAGATGAATGAAGGGCCAGACAATAAAAACCCGTTGCGCGTGACCTATCGACGGTTAAGCGACCTGATGCCGGATCCCCGGAATGCCCGCACCCATTCAAAAAAGCAGATCGAGCAGATCAGGGCCTCGATTGAGGAATTTGGATTTACCAATCCGGTCCTTGCTGATCCGGAGGGTCATCTGATAGCCGGGCACGGGCGGTTGCGCGCGGCGAAGGCGATGGGCCTGAATGAAGTGCCGGTTATTACCCTCACGGGACTAACTGAAACGCAGAAGCGAGCACTTCGCCTGGCGGATAACAAGATTGCGCTCAATGCCGGCTGGGATGTCGATATCCTGAAACTGGAACTCTCCGAGCTTGCTACAATTGATGTCGATCTGGATGTGTCGCTCACCGGGTTCTCGACCGGCGAGATCGATGTGATCCTGGAGGAGGCGGCGGATCCCGATGATGAAGTCATCCCGGCCGTTCCGGAAACATCCAGAACCAAAGCGGGGGATATCTGGATACTGGGAGATCACCGTATCGGTTGCGGCGATGGCCGGGATCCTGCCTTCTTAAAAAGAGTGGTTGGCACAGATGCTCAGGTTGATGCGGCTTTCCTCGATCCGCCTTACAACGTCCGGATCAGTGGCCATGCCAATACCAGTGACCGGCATCGGGAGTTCGCCATGGCCTCGGGCGAGATGAGTGAGACAGAGTTCCGCACCTTCCTCAAAGAGACACTCGGCGCCTGCGCCACTGTCTCCCGCGATGGCGCCGTTCACTTTGTCTGTATGGACTGGCGGCATATGGAGGATGTAACCGCTGTTGCCCAGGATATCTATGGTGCCTTCCTTAACCTCTGTATCTGGAACAAGTCCAATGCGGGCATGGGGTCGCTTTACCGCTCGAAGCATGAACTGATATTTGTCTATCGGGTCGGGGAGGGGGCGCATCTCAATATGGTCGAACTCGGCAGGCATGGCCGCAACCGGACCAATGTCTGGGATTATGCCTCCGTCAACTCGTTCCGCGGCAGCCGGCGCGAGGATCTTGAGTTGCATCCCACTGTCAAGCCCACGGGGATGGTGGCGGATGCGATCAAGGATGTGACCCGTCACGGAGATCTCGTCCTCGATATCTTTTTGGGCTCGGGCACGACCCTGATAGCCGCCGAGCGGGCAGGGCGTCGCTTCCGCGGTATGGAGATTGATCCGGCCTATGTCGATGTCGCCCTTGAGCGATGGTCTGCGCTGACGGGCAAGGAGCCACGCCTTGAGGAGAGAGAGAGGAAATGACGAACAAACCAACACGAGGCGACCCTCCCGTCTCGGGGCGGTTCAAGAAGGGCCAGAGCGGGAACCTCAAGGGTCGCCCGAAATCGAAAGTTGAGACTCCCAAAACGTCTGCCATCGAAGTGATCCTGGACAAGACCCTGAGGGTAAATCGAAACGGAAAGCCGAGAGAAATATCCGTCGAAGAGGCATTGCAGCAACATACGTTACAGCAGGCATTGGAGGGGAACCGCTCGGCGCAGCGTGAGGTGCTGAAATGGATTATCAAGCGTGACAGGCATCTTGCTGCGGAGAACCAACGGAAGGCGCCGCAGGCGGTGACGGTTCGCTACTCCCATTGTCCCGACAATGCGAATGAAGCGCTTCTGTTGCTAAGGATTGCCGCGCCCAACCCGAAGTATCAGGACAAAGATAATGCTATGGAACGTCTTTTGCTGGAACCCTGGGCGGTAAAGGCGGCCTTAAGCCGTCGCCGGGGGACTAAAAGGCTATCTGAAAAGGACATCTCTGAGATCCGGAGTAATACAGGAGATCCGGACAGTCTTCCCTGGCCAAAAGGAATAGAAGAATGATCAGTGACGGGGATAGCAGTGATGGCGGCACCGGGTAAAAAAAGCCGCCAGCCGCGACACGGTTCAGAAAAGGTCAAAGCGGCAATCCTAAGGGCCGCCCCAAGGGACGCCACAAGCAGGCTCCCTATGAGGCCGTGCTGGGCCAGATGGTGACCATCCGGGAGGAGGGGATCGAGCGGAAAGTCACAGCAGCAGAAGCTTTCCTGCTACAGCTTGCCAAGCGTGGGCTGGAGGGCGATCTCTCGGCTGCCCGGAAGACAATGACAGCGATTGAGGCAAGTAAAAGCGAAGAAATGGATGAGGCATTGCAGCTATCCGAACTCACCATTATCCGGTTCACGCCCGGTACTCTGAACAGAGCCCTTGAGCTCTTGCGCATGGGCAAGACGCTTGATCAATATCGGGAAACCGCCCGCATGGCGTTGGAGCCTTGGCTCGTCGAGGCGGCACTCGAGCGTCTTGGAGAGGATCGTCTTAAGCGTGAGGAGCAACGCATCGTTGTAAAATCAGTACGGACACCCTGGAAGGTAAACTGGCCAAACTGGTGGGAGGAAAGGCCATAGGGTGGTCTGGTTTGATGACGATAGGACGAACTGCCTGCCCTGAGTGCATCTGTTAGGATTAGAAAGAGAGAGAAGGACTGGTCTCAGTTGCTACGTGGCGGCCAGTTGCTGAGTCAAGGGCGGTGCGTCAGAACGAAAGATAAAGGCCCGCGCGGAACGTGAGCCTTGAGAAAAGGAGGGGAAAAACGATTACAGTAGCGGATCACCTAAACTAACGGTTACGACTTACAGTCAAGACAGAAAAATGGAGAGAGGTTGAGGCGGAGCTGGCAAGGGAATATTGATGATCAGCCAATGACTGCAGCACATCTAACCTCACAAGTAAGTATTCTATGTTTTGTGGCTGGAAAAAAATTTAGTTAGTCGTCGACACGCTGTGCAACTATCAATAGAATTTCTCGCGGAGGAAAGGCATGGCAAATATTGTTGAGCATAAAGACGAAGACGGAAAACTTGTATTTCGAATAAATCGAAAGAACAAGAAGGGTAAGTACTACATTCTGGAATCTAATATTCAGAAAGATATCGTCGTAAATCCAATAAATCTTGAGGGGTTCGACAGTTTGCCCTCGGGATTCTATCGCAATGGATTTGGTTTAACTGCTGCTGGAAATTTCGTCCTTCAGGAAATCAACGGCCGATTCAAGAAGAAGATCGAACTCACCGTCGTTGCGCAAGGGCCAGGCAAAATAGATGCGCGCGGCCAAAATGTTAAGGTCGTAATGCCTCAACGGGACCTAGCGAAGCTGGGGCAAGCCTTCAGAACTATCAGGCGAGAACGTAATGAAGAAATGCGGCTTGAGGCCCAGCATTTTCTTGGGCAGCAGTTCAATCAGTTTAAAGACCTAAAAGATGCCGATGCCGGCTACACCCCCGGCAAGCTTGCTGAAATCCTTGATCACGACACGGTTGTCAGCAAGCTTAGTGTTGAGGATCGAGAAGCGCTTGAGGGACTGATCCCGGATTATCTCTCTGGCATACAGGGCACCCTACGAGCCAAGAAGAAACTTCAGATCATATATGACGCTCTTGATGCCGGGAAAAAGATTTACCTCGAAAAGGTGCTGAAGGAATTCAGGTCCAAGCTGAAACGCCGTGTCCAGAATGAGCAGAGTTGGCAGGACTTTCTATCCAATTACATTTTGTTGATCCAGCACAATTACGGAGAGGTTCTTGAAAAGGAAAGTGTTTCCTTACAGGGAAAGTTTCCGGATTTCATGCTTGTTGATCCATACGGTTACATCGATATCTACGAGATTAAGAAGCCGAACACAGAATTGATGAAGCTTGATTCGAGCCGAAATAATTATTACTGGGGTCAAGAGTTGTCTAAAGCGATTGCTCAAGTTGAGAATTATATCCACCAAGCACAACGTCATGCGGACACCTTGGCTACCGACATCAGAAAAGCTAAGGGTATCGATGTTAATATTGTCCGTCCACGCGGCTACATTATCGCCGGTTTGCGGTCACAGTTAACTTCGTCCAAGATGAAAGATGATTTTCGAATACTTTGCGAATCTCTCAAGAATGTTGACGTCATTTTATACGATGACCTGCTGGTGAGCTTGGAGACGTTTGTGAAGAGTGTGGCCGATGAGTGAGCTTCGTAGGAGGAACCAGTTCAGGCTGGTGACTCCTGTTGGGGGACGGAGCGTTGAGCTAGAAGCATCGGCGAAAAGCAGATGGATGCCGCTCTGGCATCCTCGCTCAAAGACTTTCCGAAAAGGTAGGTCGTGTCCATTACGGGTGGTTTGCGGTGCCGCCTCAGGATGTTGAAATAGTGAATGCCTGGTGGCTACCTAGCTGTTGTACCAAAATCATTCTTGATGCTTTGAAGCGCTGATCCTTGAACAAAAAGATGACTATCTACAATGACTATTCTGGCCGATGATCCGCTTACCCAACTTGCGTTCTCGATCTACGAGAACAAGGGCGCGTATGCGCTATTGCTGGGATCAGGGTTGTCCCGCGCGGCTGAAATCCCCACGGGCTGGGAGATAACCAAGGATCTCATCCGGCGCGTTGCCGAAGTGCAGGGTTTTGAAGCCCAGACTGACTGGGCGGAATGGTACCGTGAAACGGCCAGAGAAGAGCCAAGCTATTCCTCGCTTCTTGAGGAGATTGCATCTTCGCCAAGCGAGCGTCGTTCCATCTTGCACAGCTATATTGAGCCGGACGAGGAAGATCGGGAAGAAGGGCGCAAGGTTCCAACGGCGGCTCATAGAGCCATTGCCGACCTGGTTCGGGCTGGCTACATCCGTGTGATAGTCACGACGAATTTCGATCGGTTGATGGAAAACGCGCTCCGGGAGATAGGGGTAGAGCCGACCGTTGTTGCGTCCGTGGACGCATTGCAAGGGGCCGAGCCGATCACCCACAGCCAATGCTACATCCTGAAGCTACACGGCGACTATAAAGACGCTCGTATTCTCAACACTGACGAGGAGCTCAGCGGCTATCCGCCCGAGTATGATCGACTGCTTGATCGCATACTCGACGAGTTCGGCCTGATCGTGTGCGGCTGGTCGGGAGAATGGGATCACGCGCTTCGCGCAGCGATCTTGCGTGCGCCCAACAGGCGTTACCCCGTTTATTGGGCATCGCGTGGTCAAGTCGCAGACGCCGCGCAGGAACTTGTCGATCACCGTGGTGCACGTGTTGTCGACATCACCGATGCTGATCACTTCTTCTCGCCGCTTTCGCAGCGCGTCCAGACACTCGAACAGAGCAGGAAACAAAATCCGCTCAGCGTGGACCTGTTGGTCAACAGCACCAAGCGCTACCTTGCCAAACCGGAGTATCGCATCCAGCTCGATGAACTTTTCGCGGGCGAGACGGCACGGCTTCTGTCGCAGCTTGATGCCGAAGTATTTACTCCCACAGGGAATTGGGATGCTGCTGAGTTCGGTGTTCGGGTTGCGCGGTATGAGGCTGCAACTGAAGCTCTTGCCCGCATGGTGGGTGTTCTGGGCCGCTGGGGCGATGGTATAGAACTGTCTATTGTTTTGGACCTGCTTAAGTCTATTCAGGCGCATGCCGATCAGCAAGGTAGTGGCCTGACTGTATGGTTGGAGATACGCTCATATCCGGCCGTCCTGATCTTTACCGCCTATGGGCTAGGTCTCGTTCGGGCACAACGCTGGTCGGCCCTCCATAACTTCCTAACCGCCGATCTATCCCGCAGACACCATGAAACTCAGCGTGTTGTAGATTCTCTCTTTCTGGGATTCTGGGAGGGAGGAAGAAACGATCTTTGGAAAACACTTGAAGGGATGGATAGGCGCAAAACAGCCCTTAGCGACCATCTTCTATCGGTGTTTGAGCCATGGTCAAAAAGCTTCATTGGCATTTCTCCGGATTGGGAGATGTTGTTTGAACGGTTCGAAATTCTGGCTTCGCTCAGCACTTTGGAGACGACCCCAAAAGACGACTTGGAATTGGCTCAAGGCCAATCGGCACCGCACAATTTCGTGCGGATGTCGGTAGGGCGTAGTGGTTGGCATACGCGGGTTCGGGAACGTCTGATCGGCGAGTTAAATAACGGTGGGATGCAAACGGCGGTGCTAGAAGCTGGATTTGCTGGAGGAGATGCAGAATATCTCAGTCTGATTATAACCAACCTCCAGCGCATTGCCTCCAAGATGGAATGGTGACATTGCGCTAATTTTAGGTATGGGAATTTGCTTGTAATCTAGCTTTCGAGCCGTCCACACATGACAGCGCCAATGATCAATATTAGTTTAACTTTTCGGTTTCACGCCATTCAGAAATGTCTCCACTGTCTGGGCTATAGCTGCATCCACCATCTGTTTAGAGGGCCTTTTTGCGGTGAGAACGGCCCGGAGATGAATATCGCTGCGGACGGCGCCAAGAAAATGCTCCGCGGCGATTTGAGGATCGGATACATTAATATTGCCTTGTGCATTCTGATCGCGGAAGAATGCTGCAAGGTGGTGGCTCGCGCGGCTTGGGCCGTTCTCGAAAAAAGAATATGCGAGTTCAGGGAAGTGCGGTGCCTCCGATACCATGGCGCGATAAAGGGAAATTCCAACCGGTGATAGCAGGACGCCTAAGTAATCGTTACCCATTTTAATTAATGTTTTGTGTAAATCTGAGTCTTCAAGAGGCGGCCTAAGGGCAGCAAGCGCCTGATCAGATACCTGGGTAATAATTGCCTCGAAAAGTGCCTCCTTGCTAAGAAAATAATTATATAGCGTGCGCTTTGAGCCGCCGAGTTCCGCATGAACCTTATCCATACTCGCGCGACCGTATCCATCTCTAAAAAAAATTCTCGTAGCGATTGAAAGAATCTGCTTTCGTTTATCTGATTTCTGCGGGGAGGGTTGTCCCTGATTAGAGGTGTTCAATCGCTCAATCCTTATATCTTAGTTCGCGCTCTTGACATATACGGTACCGTACCGTATATGTCAAGGGTACGAAATAGTACCGTTCGTCTAATGTGGGTTTTCATTAACCGGTAGCTTTCAAAGTAAATCAACTGACCTGAATAAACCATTGCCATGCTTGCGTAGCAGCGCGACTTGTTAGAGTGACAGCCATGAATAATAAAATTCAGAAATTGATGATCGTTATAAGTGTCGCTTTGCCGGTATGTGCGGTTGGAGCCTACAAGGGGTTCGAGTACTGGATTTCAGGACGCTTCATCGAGCGAACAAACAATGCCTATGTGAGAAGCGATATTGTTGCTGTCGCGCCAAAGGTGTCGGGCTATGTTGTCGAGGTTGCCATTGCTGACAATCAATACGTGGAGGCAGGGGATCTCCTGTTTCGAATAGATCCTGATGATTATGAAGCACGCCGCGCGCAAAGTCGGGCTGCACTCGACGAAGCGTGTGCGGCCCGTGAAAGTCTCAACGAAGAACGTGAGCTGCAAAACATGCTCATCAGTGAAGCACGTTCTGGTATCGATGCAGCTCAAGCAGAAGCTGAACGTGCGGCCAGTGAACGTGAACGCTCAGCCAAGCTGGTAAAGGACGGCTGGAGCACACAGAGAGGCCATGAATCAGCAGTAGCAACCGCGATACACGCCCGCGCCAGCGTTGAGCAGGCCAAAGCGGGTTTAGCGGCGAGGCGGCAACGTCTCAGTGTCCTCATCGCCGAAGCCAGACGACTCGACGCGGTGATTGATCAGGCTTCGGCTCAGCTTCGTCTTGCCGACATCGCGCTGGACAACACAGTTGTACTTGCGCCTGTTTCCGGTGTGGTCGGCAACAGACATTTGGAGGCTGGCCAATATGCGCGCCCGGGCGTGCCATTGGTCTCTATCGTGCCTCTGCACAACGTATGGATTGAGGCCAATTTCAAAGAAGACCAGCTTGAACATATGGTGCCGGGGCAGCTGGTGACTGTGTATGTTGACGCTTTTGAAGGTTCCGAATTTGCAGGCCATATTGACAGCTTTGCACCGGCCAGCGGGGCTGAGTTTAGCTTGTTGCCTCCCGACAACGCGACCGGAAATTTCGTTCGGATCGTCCAGCGAATTCCGGTCAAGATTGTCCTGGATGAAGGCATTCAGGAGCGGCTTCGGCCGGGTATGTCTGCAGAGGTGTGGGTGGACACCCGAATAGAGTCTGCGCCGCAAATGGCTTCATTTCTCGATATTGACCCGGGGGCGATACCAAGCGTCCGGAATTTACAGCAGGCGGAGCCAACAAGGTGAGGAAAAGGGAGCATGGTCCATTCGAGCCCAGCAATGTTTCCGAAGCCAATGTAAAACCTTCATTTGAAACATATGCAAAGAGCGGATCCGTGACGGTAGCGCATTGGATGATAGCGATTGGACTAACTTTCGCCGTAGCGATGGATGGGTTCAACGGCGCTATATTTGCGGTCACGCGGTCCCACATAATGGGGGATTTTCGGGTGACCCCTGACGAGGTGACCTGGATCAACCTCGCCTATCTGATATCGAAAGCGGCATGCTTGCCTGTGGCCGCCTGGTTTGTCGATCGTTGCGGGGAAACCCGATCGCTTGTTTGGTCTATTGCCATAATCCTTATGGCGTCCATAATCTGTATATTGGTGGTGGAATTGATACCCTTTATTGGCGCTCGAATTATGCAGGGCAGCGCTGGTGCCGTATTGCTCGTCTCAGCTCAAACAATAATCTTCCGACTCTTCCCGAAAACCAAACAAGGCCTCGCTCAAGCAATTTATGCCTTTGGAGTAGTAATCACGCCGACCTCACTCGCCCCTGCTGCTTTGGGTTGGTTGACGGATGAAGTTTCCTGGATTTGGGGATTTGGGATGAACCTGGTTCTGGTGCTGCTGGTGATTTCTTGCCTTGGGCCATTTCGTCGTCACTTGCCGAATAATTTGCTGTCGCGGCGCCCTTTCGACTGGGTTGGATTCCACTTCTTCATATTAGCCATGGCAGGCCTTGTTTATATGCTTGTGGAAGGTTCACGCTGGAACTGGTTCGACGATCACCGGATTGTTTTCTGCGGCTTGATTGTTATCGGGGCGCTGATTTCCTTGATGGTGTGGCGATTAGATAAGCATACTCGATGCGAACTGTTTGACCAATCAGTATTGGGAAACCCTGAGTTTGCCTTTGGGTTTTTGGTCAGCTTCGTGGCCGGTTTCGTGCTTTTTGGTAGCGCTTTTCTTATTCCAGTCTTCGCTTTTACCGTCCTGGATTTGCCGGCAAAGGATACGGGAATGCTCTTGCTTCCGTCATGCTTTACCATCGGTGCAGCATTGTTGTTCGCAGGTATCCTCATGTCTCGGAGGAATATCAGACCCTTAGCTTTTGTTCCCTTGGGAATCTCTCTTGTGATTATGGCAATGTGGATGTTGTCATGGTCCAATTCGACAAGTGGCGCTAGCGATTTATGGCCGAGCTTGCTTTTGCGTGGTCTCGGTCTGGGCTTTCTTTTTATCTCCATTACCATCGTCGCCTTGAATGGACTCATTCCCAAGCAAGTAGCATCAGGTGTAGGCCTATTTAATTTCGGGCGGCAAATGGGTGGTATTTTGGGCGTTTCATTCCTGACTACCTATCTGGATCATCAGGCCGCGCACAACAGGCTCGTTTTGATCGAAAATATTAATTCTGCCAGCCTTCCTTTTCAGCGGTATCAGGAGATGCTGGTAACCGTGTTGTCGAGCCGCGGTCTCGACCCCGAGGCCGCAAGTGGAAGTAGTTCGACTCTAATACAGAATACAATAATAACCCAGGTGGCGGCACTGTCTTTTAACGAAGCATTCTTTTCGCTCGTTCTGCTTTTTCTAGTGGCGGCACCGTTGGTTCTTGCCTTCAAGGTTACGCAAAAGTTCATCGGAGATCGCCGATGAACACACAGATTCTGTATCGTCAGAAAAATTACGCTGAAGCAATTATGGGGCAGATTTTTCTAAACGCGGACTTTAGGAGTCTACGTTTATTCTTGAAAACAATAACGTGGAGTGATATGATCCACGTTATGGCACATATAACGGTTAAGGTAGAATACGGTCTTCATTGTCTGTTGTGGCTCATCGACGCTGATGCCACTCCGCTCAGCAATCGTGATCTCGCAAAGTTGCAAGGCATCTCACCCAGCTTTCTTGCCAAGATTTTCGCAAAACTTGAAAAAGCGGGCATAGTTAATGCGACGGAGGGTGCGCGTGGAGGATATGTTCTCGCCCGGCGCCCGGAAAATATCAGTTTTCTACAGGTATTGGATGCAATTGAAGGCAGGAAGCCGCTGTTTGATTGCCAGGAAATTCGCGGTCGTTGTGCAGTATTCGATGGTGAGCCGCCGGTTTGGGCTACGTCCGGCCTTTGTTCAGTTCACAAAGTAATGCTGCAGGCAGAAAAGGCGATGCGGAAGTCTCTGGCAGAGCAATCTCTTGCCGATCTTGCTCATATGGTTGATCAAAAAGCCCCATCGGATTTTTCAGCTAATGTCCAGGATTGGATCGAAAATCGCGTCAGGTCGCGCACCCGAAAGTCAAGTGAAGCGAGCCTGACTACATCAGTTCGAAAGGTAAAATCATGAACATGATAGGCACTTCAATCGAACGCCCACTGGTTGTTATTGTCGACGATGATGATGAAATTCGAAGCGCGCTTCAGGAACTTTTCCTGTCAGTTGACATAGATGCTACCTGCTTTACTTCGTCGCATGAACTGCTCGAAACGGAGTTGCCTGAAAGGGTAGGGTGCATGGTGGTTGATATCCGCATGCCAGGATCGAGTGGTCTGGATCTTCAGAACCACCTAGTATCGAAAGGTAATAAAAAGCCAATCGTTTTTCTTACCGGTCATGGTGATATTCCGATGACAGTCCAGGCGATGAAAGCGGGAGCCGTAGATTTCCTAACCAAACCAGTTCGGGATCAGGCGCTTCTGGATGCAGTGTCTCGTGGTATAGAGAGAGATGCTGCGCAACGGAATTCAACGCAGATTGTCAAGGAGTATACTGATCGGATGGAAACGTTGACGCCGCGCGAGCGTCAGGTCCTGAAAGAGGTCGCGAATGGACGTCTTAACAAGCAAATAGCATTTGATCTTGGGATAAGTGAAGTAACCGTAAAATTGCATCGAAGCAATGTGATGAAAAAAATGCAGTTTAAGTCCCTTGGTGAGCTTATTCGTGCGTGGGAAGCATTGCCTGCCAATCTTCGCGAGCAAGGATGAACCTAGACAATGGTATGGTTACATTTATCCGTCAAAGCTGCGAAAGATAGGAGAGGTCGATCAGGCCGTTTTTATGAGGACCAATCATTTGTCCGATGCACCTGTAATTGCAATCGTAGACGACGACGAAGCCGTCCGCGAGGCGCTGTCAAATCTTCTTCAAGTACTGGGTTATTCAACATGTACTTTCGATCGCGCAGCGGATTTCTTAATGGAGATTTCCAACCGTTCCTTCGACTGTCTGATTACAGATGTAAAGATGCCGGGAATAGGCGGACTGGAACTTCAAGAGATTTTACGCATGATGGGGTCGTCCATCCCTGTGATTATTATAACCTCTTATACGGACCCGGTAACGATGCAGCGTGCGTTGGAAAAGGGAGCAGTTGCTTATATATCAAAACCGTTTGCTGACGAGGAGTTGTTGCGCCACCTCCAGAGATTATTTGATTTCAATGCTTCACAAGACGGGAATGTATGATGGTGTGATGTAGGTAGATATTTGAGATTTATGACCCTTTCCAGCATCAAATGTATTTTGGCTATTGGTGACATGAACACTGAGTAATCGAGCGTATTATTGGAGGAATTCGAGAAGGGCGAGGAAATGCTTACTATCTCTGATGTACTCGGACTCACTGCCTCAGATATTATACAAGATCAATTCCATTCGGCTGAGTTTCTAAAACATAAACAATCGCAATCAACGGTTCTTATGAAACTAGATACAGCGGCAGCTAGTAATTTCTTAAGAGAGGCAAGCGTCGCCCATAAGAATTTGGGTGCGCCTGGTTTAATACTCAAGCCGAAATTTAGAGACGGAATTCTAGCCAACGTCTGTGTCGCTGATGTTAATGAATTTGCTGTTCGTCTCCTTGGGGCAAATGCCAATCGTGAGAACGTGATAGGTCGTCCGATTTTGGATTTTTGGCCTTCGGAGAGCATAACTGTCCTTTTTGAACTTGTTTTTGCAGCTATTACACATCCCCGGGAACATGGGTGGTGGACGAGTGAGATCGCGTCATATGGATTATTACTAGACCCTGTCGTGACTATTCATCGCTCAGCGAAGGATATAGGTCCGGAAACTCTACTTTTAGCTATCGACGGTAACGTGAGAATTGGAAATTCTTTTGCAACGTTGCAGGCAAGCGAAGAACATTATCGGAAATTATTCCATTATATACCTACTGCCTTGTTGCGTGTTGATGCGAATGGCATGGTTGAACGATATGACCAGTTGAAAGCGGAGGGTGTTGATGATCTCGATCTTTACCTGAACGATCACCCTGAGCTAATTGACGTTGCAAATGATACTGTACGTGTTGCTGAGGCAAATAGAAGCGCAGTCTCATTGTTAGGCGGAAGTGCTCTTTCGGATTGCGTTGGGCCTGTGGGATTTTTGTTCCAGGAGTCACCAGAAACTGCCCGAAGGATCATGGTCGCGCGTTTCAATGGAACGAGCGACTATTCCGAGATAATGAAATTACGTACATTCGATAATCGACAACTGGATGTACTCATTTCCCTATCATTTCCCTCGCAGTTTGAAGAACGAGATGTGCTCTTTATCAGCCTTGAGGATGTGACCGAGCGTCTCCGTACGGAGGCGCTACTTCGCCAGGTTCAGACTGATTTCACCCACGCTGCACGTATATCCACACTTGGAGAATTGGCAACATCAATCGCGCATGAAATCAACCAACCGCTCGCTGCCATCGTCACTAACGCGGAAACGAGCATACGTTGGTTAGCGCGTGAAGATCCTAACCTCTTAAAGATCGAACAACTAATTAGCCGCATCGCCACGAGCGCTCGCCGTGCAAGTGACATTGTCCAGCGTATTAGAGGTATGGCTGCTAAGCGTGCACCTGAGCGAGCGCTGGTGGACTTGAATGACGTTGTAAATGAAGCACTATTATTTGTTCGCCATGATATCGACATCGGATCAATCGATGTTTCAGTAAAACTGTTTTCTTCACTTCCGCGCGTTAATGGAGATCGTATTCTTCTACAACAGGTAGTCGTTAATTTGCTATTAAATAGCCTTCATGCCGTTGAGCAAAGCACAGGGAATTTACGACGAATAGAGCTTACTACAGATACCTATGATGATTTCTCGGTCGTTGTGTCTATTCACGATAGCGGTGCAGGAATTGCCAAGAATGACCTCAACCGCGTCTTTGATGCCTTCTTTACCACTAAGGAAAGTGGTATTGGTATCGGCCTTGCTGTCTGCCAGTCAATTGTAAAGGCGCATGGAGGGAAGATGTCGGTGTCAAACCATTCTTCAGGGGGCGCACATTTTAGCTTTTTAATACCGATAGCTTTTCCTGCATATAGCACTGACTTAAACACGTGCACGTCGTCCAATTTGAACATCAATTCAGAAACGTCATAAAATTGATCAGGATGTGAGCCCAACTTGTTAACCTAATTTTTGCGCCTTTTTGATTCAAGGCCTCTGAAATAGAAGCATTGAATAGTAAGGATTGGACTAACAAAGAAGGACGGACGATTACTGTGCCGTAATTACTCTGCCGCCCGCACAGCTTAGCAATGCGAATTATCGAGGTTAACTCGGCGTTGCCAGGGCTGCGAGTTTTCACTTTCCTTGCTTAGTTTAAGTAACAATCAACGTTCGACGCACTTCTCCTATACTTCAGTAATAGTCAGTCTACACTTTCGTCCGATCGTCGGAAGCTTTCAAAACGCGTAAATTTGTCTTGTTTGGAAACGTAAGCCACCAAAACAGGACAGACGCAAATGCCCTCAAAAGTAAGTAAAGAGAATTTTGTAATCTCAATATCGTCGGTTGTTTCTCGTATGTTCGATTTGGTACGGCATCGTTGCCAGGCAATTCAAGCTGGGCCGGCAGACACTCTCCTCCCTCCCCTTAAAGGTCCTTTTCTCCCAAGGACCAGTCTGCCGGCATCTCTTTTGCACTTTGGAAGGAAAGATAATGACTAAACGTATATTGATTATTGGCGCTGGTTTTGCTGCCACCGATGCCGCTCTCTCTGCCGCCCGGCTCCGTGACATTCAAAAAGTCTCGAGCAGTGATCTCGAAATTACTGTAATTGCTCCCAATCCAGTGCTGACGGTTCGTCCGAGACTCTACGAACCAAACCCTGAAAAAATGGTAGTTCCGCTTCTGGACCTTTTCAGCGTCATTGATGTGAACTTTATTCAAGGAACAGTCAACGCGATAGATACCGAGGATCAAACAATTACCTTTGAAAACCAGGGTAAGGACGAACGGAAAATGAGCTACGATCGTTTGATCCTAGCTGCAGGCAGTAGTTTGTTTCGCCCTCCAATTGCTGGCGTCGATGAACATACGTTTAGTGTAGATAACGTTTCTGATGCCGTTTCCCTCGACAATCATTTGCACAGTCTCGTCAAGCGTCCGGCGAGCGTAAAACGCAGCACAATTGTTGTCGCAGGCGGCGGGTTTACGGGAATTGAAGTTGCGACTGAGTTGCCGTCGCGCCTTCGCAAAATTTTTGGTCAAGATGAGAAAATACAGGTGATCTTGGTCGACCGTTCACCGAACATTGCATCGGATATGGGTGATGAAGCGCGCCCGCATATCATGCAAGCGCTCGACCAACTTGGAATAACGACGCTTACAGGCACAGGAATCACGGGCGTCGACGTCGACGGCGTAACTCTGTCAGATGGCAAGAGGATCGAGGCATCGACAGTCATCTGGTCCGCCGGGATGCGCGCAACACCACTGACCCGATTCATTGGCGCGGAACATGACAATCTGGGCCGCTTGATAGTGGATTCAAATTTGGCAGTTCCCGGAGTAGCTAATGTCTATGTCACGGGAGATGCGGCGAAAGCACCAACCGATGACCTTGGAAATCATACCCTGATGTCATGTCAGCACGCAAAGCGAATGGGTGCTTTTGCAGGAAATAATGCCGCCGCGAGTTTACTGAATGTTGAACCGGAGCCCTATCACCAGCGGACCTATGTCACCTGCCTCGATCTTGGGGAACCCGGAGCCCTCTTTACACGGGGTTGGGATCGAAAAGTTGAAGCGATGGGCGCGGATGCCAAAACGATAAAGCAGGAAGTCAATACCATATGGATTTACCCTCCCAAAACCGACCGAAAAGTGGCTCTTGCTTATGCTAACCCAAGCTCAGTCGTAAATTTTTAGTCTCTAAAAATTACTACGCCCAATAAATCCATGCCGAGGAATAAATATGGCTAAAAAAAACTTTTTAAGCCTTGATCGTCGCGAATTCCTGTCTGCTAGCGTTTGCGCGATCCTTCTAACTTCATGTGCGGAAGCGTTTCAGCCGCAATCTGCTTTGCGGCCCCCAAAATTGAAAGGACAAAAGATGACAAATTTCATTACAACAAAAGATGGCGTCAGTATATTTTACAAGGATTGGGGTCCTCGAAATGGACAACCTCTCGTCTTCCATCACGGATGGCCACTTACAGCGGACGAGTGGGACAATCAACTGCTCTATTTTCTCGCCAAAGGGTATCGGGTGATCGCTCACGACCGTCGGGGTCACGGGCGGTCTTCGCAGACCGATGAAGGAAATGAGATGGATACCTATGCAGCAGATGTAGCGGCATTGGTTGATGAACTCGATCTCAAAAATGCGATCCATATCGGACATTCAACCGGTGGCGGAGAAGCAGCTCATTACGTGGCAAGATCGAAGTCTGGCCGAGTGTCAAAACTGGTCCTTATTGGTTCGGTTACGCCTATCATGCTGAAAACACCTGATAATCCCGGCGGCCTTCCGATTGAAGTATTCGACGGAATCAGGACTGCGCTCGCCGCGAACCGCTCACAGTTCTACCTCGACTTTGCATCTGGACCATTCTACGGATTTAACCGTTCCGGAATTACCCCTATTCAAGGGTTGATCCAGAACTGGTGGAGCCAAGGTATGGCCGGCAGTGCAAAAGCGCACTATGACTGCATAAAGGCGTTTTCTGAGACAGATTTCACGGAAGATCTTACGTCCGTAGACGTCCCGACATTAGTCATGCATGGTGATGATGACCAGATTGTCCCATATGCCGATTCCGCCCCATTGGCCGCAAAACTTCTCAAGAATGCGACACTTAAAACATACAAGAGGTTCCCTCATGGAATGTGCGCAACGCATCCGGATGTAATCAATCGAGATCTGTTTACTTTTATTTCCGGTTAGCATGATGAAGAGGCATGGCTTAGCATTTGCGAGTCATGCCATCAAACACATTTGCTTCACCGCTTCGGGAATGTGCGGAACGAACGAAACCATCAAATCGTCAAGCAGTAAAACTGGAGGCATCGACTTATGCAATCGTTGAAAGGACAAATCGCGGTAGTTACCGGCGGAAATAGCGGTATCGGCAAGGCGACAGCACGGCTGTTTGCGCAAGAAGGAGCTCGGGTGATCATTACAGGTCGCAGGAAGGACGTTCTTGATAATGCCGTTGTGGAGATTGGCTACGGCGTAATCGGTATAAAGGGCGATGTCTCTGATCTTGAACATCATAAAAAACTGGCTACTGAAATCAGAGACAGATTTGGCGGGCTTGATATATACGTCGCCAACGCCGGCGTTATTCATCTGTCGCCGTCTGAAAAAGTTACGATGACAGACTATGATCGTCAGTTTGCAGTGAATACACGTGGTACCTTCTTTGGCGTTCAGACACTGCTACCCCTCATGCGAGAAGGGGGATGTATTATCCTGATTAGTTCTCTGGCGGCAACCAAAGTACTAGAAAATCATGCTGTTTACGCTGGAACGAAAGCTGCAATTAACGCTTTTGCTCGCAATTGGGTATTGGAACTAAAAGCCCGGAAAATACGGGTTAACATTTTAAGCCCGGGGCCGGTCGACACTTCCATACTAGCCAAGCTTGGTATTTCTGAAGGCGACAGGCCGCATTTCGAGGAAATAATGCGAGACATGATACCGGTGGGACGATTTGGTGAGGCTGATGAACTAGCGCGGGCCGCACTGTTTCTTGCTTCTAGCTCGAGCAGCTTCATTAACGGTGTGAATCTGCACGCTGATGGTGGTATGTCGTTGATTTAATGGGTAGTTTCAATTTTAAGGATTTGAAAATTAGATCGAACTTCGTTTGGTCGATCTTTAATTCAGCTCCTTGATTTATGACTGAGCAATGCATAATGACACAAAGACAACCCCCTGCGAATGAGATCCCTGAACTTATGCGTGCAATGACTATGTTCTCCGATGACATGGAAAGCGGCGTACTTGATAAAGTTTTGACCGAGTTGGTCAAAATTAGAATTTCGCAATTGAACAGATGCCCATATTGTATCCTTATGCACAGAAGCAATGCGCGAAGACGTGGAGAGACAGACGATCGCCTCAATCTATTGAAAAATTGGCGAGTATCGTCTCTGTATACCAATCGCGAGCGCGCTGCGCTGTTATGGGCGGAGACATTAACTACGAACCGTGAGATAGTATCCCCTGATCCAGCTATTGAAGAAGCGGCGGGCTTTTTTTCTCGAGAGGAGTTGGAGGAACTCACTCTGATCATTGCATTCGCCAACGCATGGAATCGAGTTTCATTAGGCTTGCGGACGATGCTTCTCGTGAAAACAGATCACAATTAACTTCAGCAACCTAAGTCGTCCTGTCCACCAGGACTTGAATATAAAGTAGCCCATGCTTTGCGCTGCGGGGTAGCAGTTGCGGTTCATATACTGATTTTCATGTGTAGAGGAGGGTTTCGCTTAACCGCCGGATCTCGGTTCGCTAAATGCTTATGCCTCTCTGCCAGGAATGATCATGCTAAAGCATATGTACGCCTGACGATTAGTGGTCACAACCTATACCCGGGAACAGTATCGGAAAAGGTGCATTGCGGTGCATCCTCTTTCACTGGAAGAACCATTTATCTCATACTTAGAGAATGGTTTCCGTCCTAAAATATTGACCAAAGTAACAGGAAAACGACGATGTCAGAATCTTTTAATTACAGCACAAGAGATCACGAAAAATATCAGAAAAGCATGGATAACCTGGCGGTAAAAATGAATACGGAAACCGCCGCTTCCCCAAATCGGATTGGCGTTGAGGAACTCGTTCCTTCGCGCTATGCGTTGAGGGTTGGCGAGATTGATGTATTGGTGGTAAGCGACGGTGTGCTCCCTCTGCCAACCGCGACATTGGCCACCAATGCCGACCCGGCCGCCCGGGCAGCCTGGTTTGAAGGAATGTTCCTTCCGCCGGATGCATTCGATTGGGCATTGAACGTGCTTGTGGTGCGTAGCGGTGAGCAGACCATACTTGTCGACGCGGGATTAGGAGGGCAGTTCCCCGGCTTTCCGCGGGCGGGGCAGTTTCCCAAGCGACTGGAGGCAGCCGGTATTGATCTCGCGTCCGTGACCGATGTAGTGATTACCCATATGCATATGGATCACGTCGGCGGGTTGCTCGTCGATGAAGTAAAGAAACGTTTGCGTCCAGATCTTCGGATTCATGTGGCGGCCACTGAAGTTAATTTCTGGGCGTCGCCGGATTTCTCAAGCACATCCATGCCCAAGCCAGTTCCAAACGTACTTCGGACCACGGCCAGGCAGTTTCTTGACGAATATGGTAGCCAGCTGCGAACGTTCGACCAAGAGCAAGAGGTTGCACCCGGTGTGGTTGTTTGGCGTACAGGCGGTCACACACCTGGCCACAGTGTAGTCCGTGTGACGTCTGGTGACGACCGGTTGACCTTTGCTGGCGACGCAATCTTCCCCGTTGGTTTCGATCATCCCGAGTGGCATAACGGCTTTGAACATGATCCCGAAGAATCTGTTCGAGTTCGGGTCCGCCTTCTGCAAGAAGCAGCTGAGACAGGTGAGCTGTTGGTGGCTACTCATCTGCCGTTTCCTTCCGTTGGCAGGGTGGCTGTCGATGGCGACGCATTTCGTTGGGTAGCGGCTTTCTGGGACTATTAAACTCTTGTTGGGTTAGGGTTTCCTTTCGGCGTCTGCATTTTGCACGACGAGGCAGCCCCGTCTTGAGCGGAAGCTCTAACCCTCACCGTTGCAATGTAAGAAGAAAATTGCTTGATGGTCATTTGCTCGTCGATCAGCCTCCGAGCATGTCAACACAGAACCCGTTCCGCTATTTTAAAACCTCGCCTGAGGTCATCCGCCTTGCGATGACGGTGAGCAGCTATCGATTTTTGTGTTGTTTAGCAAGTTCGCGCGCCAATGCCAGAAAGGCCTTGATGCCAGCGGAAAGATTTCGACGACCAGGATAGTAGAGGCAAAGTCCAGGGAACGGCGGCGTCCAGTCATCCAATATGCGCACCAGGCGTCCTGCTTCGATGTCTTCGAGAACGCTTTGTTCCATGAAGCAGGCTATCCCCACATCCTCGAGCACGGCGCTTCGAGCGACGCTTGTTTCGTCCGCAGTGAGGGAGCCATCCACATCAATCTGAACGGGTTTTCGGTCTTTCTCGAAACGCCACCGAAACAGCGATCCATCAGGCAGTCGAATACGAATGCATTGGTGATTGAGAAGGTCGGGTGGTACGAGTGGCCTGCCATGATGCACAATGTAATCAGGGGAAGCGACGATGGCGTAACGTTGCGGACGGCCAAGTGAAACGGCGATCATGTCGCTGGGAATAAGGCCAGCGACCCGCACGCCCAGATCAAAGCCTTCGGCAACGATATCGACCAATCGACCTTCGGTAACCAGATCTACGTTCATGTCCGGGTAGCGACGGAGATATTCTGTTACCAGAGGCGAGATTATTTCGCGTGCAGCAAAGGGCGGGGCATTGATCCGTATCGTCCCTGATGGCGTATCACGTTGCGACCGTACAGAATCCAAAGCACCATGAATGTCCTGCAATGCAGGTCCCACATGCGCCACAAAAAGCCTGCCGGCATCCGTTAGCGAGACGCTGCGCGTCGTACGGTTAAACAGTCGAACCCCCAGGTCAGTCTCAAGTTTGCCAATGGAATGACTGAGTGCGGTCGTTGACATCCCCAGATCGATTGAAGCGGCACGAAACGTACCTCTTCTTGCAATTGCGATGACAGCTTCAAGTTGGTTCAGGCTAGCGCGTTCCATTGTCCTGATTTTTTCAATACTCCATGCCACTTTATCCTTCTTGTCAGAATAATCGTCAACCCCTAAATGTCTCATCGGTATTCTACAGAAAGGAATAACTCCAATGGACATGCCCGACATTGTGAAGGCCTATTTTGAAACCGACCGGCGCAACGATCCCGTTGCTCTGGCAGCACTGTTTTCTGTCGATGCAGTGGTCGAGGATGAGCGCGCCCTCCATGAGGGAGTTCACGCGATCCGTGAATGGTGGACTGCAGCGAAGAAGCAGACCCATCACGTCAATGAACCTATCGAGACGACAACTACGGGCGATAAAACCTGTGTTCGTGCGATTGTAAGTGGAGCGTTTCCCAACAGTCCGGTGAAACTCGATTTCCACTTCACCGTAGGGGACAACAAGATCGTTGCGTTGGAGATCCGGGAATGAAGGAATTCATCTCCTTTGCAGACAAGCGTATCCTCATTACCGCAGGAACGAAGGGGGCAGGCGCCGCGACCGTGGAACTGTTTCGAGAACTAGGTGCAAAGGTGCTCACGACTGCTCGATCTCGACCTGAGACGCTTCCTAAAGCCCTTTTTGTGCCTGCCGACCTTACCAGTGAAAAGGACTGCGCCATGGTTGCCCGAGCCGCGCGTGAGCGTCTCGGCGGTGTGGATATCATAGTGCATATGCTCGGCGGGTCATCCGCGCCGGGCGGAGGCTTTGCGGCGCTTGCCGAAGATGATTGGCACAAGGAACTGTATCTCAACCTGTTTCCGGCCGTTCGACTGGATCGGGAGCTCGTTCCGGAAATGGTCGAGCGGGGAAGTGGCGTCGTCATCCACGTGTCGTCAATCCAGCGGCAATTACCGTTGCCGGAGTCGACCACCGCTTATGCAGCAGCAAAGGCGGCCCTGTCAACATACAGCAAGGCGCTGTCAAAAGAGGTGGCCTCCAAGGGGGTTCGCGTGGTGCGGGTGTCGCCGGGCTGGATCGAGACGGAAGCAGCCGTGAAGCTCGCTGAGAGGCTGGCCGAGCAAGCCGGTACGGATTACGAAGGTGGCAAGAAGATCATCATGGATGCACTTGGCGGCATTCCGATTGGCCGCCCCACAAAACCCCGTGAAGTTGCAGATCTCATTGCTTTTCTGGCGTCTGATCGGGCAGCAGCCATTACCGGCTCAGAATTCGTCATTGATGGTGGGACCATACCGACAGTTTGAATAGTTATCGAAACGGGTGGACCCGCTCCGCCTGAAGGTTTGAAAAGGAAATCTCGATGATCACCAAGACAAGCAAAATTCTCGCACTGATTACTGCTACTGTGGCCATCATGACTCTGAAGACGGCGATGGCTTCGGACCCGATACCTCTAAACCAATCGGTAAGAAATGTTGTGCTCGTTCACGGCGCCTTTGCGGACGGCTCCGGTTGGCGCGACGTCTATGATGAACTGACCCAGCGGGGATATCGGGTCACGATTGTCCAAAATCCGCTAACCTCTCTCGAAGATGATGTTGCAGCAACTAAACGCGCCCTCGATCAGCAGGACGGTCCGGTCGTTCTCGTGGGGCACTCCTGGGGTGGTACTGTCATTACCGAGGCCGGGATCGATCCGAAGGTTGCCGCGCTTGTCTATGTGTCGGCGCTATCTCCAGATGCAGGCGAGACGACCGCGCAGCAATATGAAGGCTTTGCACCTGCATCCGAATTCGTTCTTGATACGACGGAGGATGGTTTCGGTTATGTAAGGCCGGAGAATTTCGCGTCCGGTTTTGCCCATGATGTCGACAATGCGGATGTCGCCTTCATGCGGGATTCGCAAGTCCCCATCAATATGGCGGCATTCGGTTCTAAGCTGAAGCACGCAGCTTGGCGGTCCAAGCCAAGCTGGGCCGTCATTGCGACCGAAGACAACGCGTTCGATCAGGCCATGCTATTGCACATGGCGGAACGTATCGGCGCCAGGATCACCAAGGTCGCCGCCAGCCACGCAGTCTTCATGACACAGCCAAAAGTGGTTGCCGCTGTGATTGATGAAGCTGCACAAACCATTTCAAGGCAAGATGGCGCAAAGCGAAAGTGAACAGGTTGGAAGCGGCGATCGCAGCGCCTATTAACTATCAAACAGAAGGAACTTCTTTCATGACAACTGGTTTTGTGACGACACAGGATGGCGTACGCATCTTTTTCAAGGATTGGGGGCCTAAGGACGCGCAACCCATCATGTTCCATCATGGCTGGCCCCTTTCGTCTGACGATTGGGACGCACAAATGCTTTATTTTCTGTCGAAAGGCTATCGCGTCGTCGCTCACGACCGCCGTGGCCACGGCCGTTCCGATCAGGTCGCGGATGGCCATGCGATGACAAATTACGCCGCGGATGCAGCCGCTGTGGTCCAGCAGCTGGACCTGCGCAATGCCATCCATATTGGGCACTCTACAGGGGGAGGAGAGGTGGCGCGTTACGTTGCACGGCACGGAGAGCCGGAAGGTCGTGTGGCTAAGGCCGTTCTAGTCAGCGCCGTTCCACCGATGATGGTCAAGTCCGAGCGTTATCCTGGCGGGTTATCGATCGAAGTATTCGATGGCTTCCGAGAGGCTCTGGCGGCAAACCGGGCGCAATTCTTCCTCGATGTACCAAGCGGCCCTTTCTATGGCTTCAATCGACCGGAGGCTGTCGTGCATCAGGGCGTTATAATGAACTGGTGGCGGCAGGGAATGATGGGCGGTGCGAAAGCGCACTATGACGGGATCAAGGCTTTTTCCGAAACCGATCAAACCGAAGATCTGGAGGCAATGTCGGTGCCAACGCTCGTTCTTCATGGCGAAGATGACCAGATCGTGCCGATCGACAACAGCGCTAGACTTGCGGTAAAATTGCTGCGCAATGGCACGCTGAAAACATATCCGGGATTTGGCCATGGTATGTTGACTCTCAACGCGGAGACGCTCAACGCCGATCTGCTTGCCTTCATCATGGACTGAAATGACTATTTGCAGATTCTAGCTGTAAAGAATTCAAGCTTCAGAGAAATGCCACGCGTTTGATTGACAGCAACTTAGTGCGGAGTAATAAGGGCACCTTTATGCCAATTTACGCGAAACAGAGACTGCGCCGCGTTCGTCGGACAACATTGAGACAAGGTCATATTCGTCTGATAGCACCGCCACCCACCCCTGATAATTCGTCTCTGATTTTGCGTGTTGGCTTAACCGCCCGTAACTGGGCGCTTTTTCGCCGCCAATCCCTTTCCCGGCAGTGTCTCCGGACCGTCAGATGGCGGTTGTTCGATAGCCTATTGCCATCCCGTCTCTGACGGTCTGATGGTAGGGTGAGTTTCACGAGAACAGGCCATTAACAGGGAATTTTTGATAAAAACGGCCGTTAACAGGGTAAAATCGGAGTTCTTTCACGCGAGATAGAGTATTTTATGACGTAAAATCAGTAGTTTATCGCGGATTTTCGCCACTTTCCTGCTTTTCGCCATAACAGGGTGATTTTAGGCCATAACAGGCCCTGTTATTGCGATTAACAGGGCGTTTTAAGCCTGTTAACAGGTGAATTAAGGAAATTTCCGTCAGGTGTTTAATCTAACCTCAATCCGTTGTATTGATCTCGAACTTGCGCCGCTGATCGGACCAGATGAGCGGGATCTCGTTCTTCATCAATAGGGCCAGTGTCAGATGGTCGGGCTGACGTCCGTCGAGGATAATGCTCTGGATATCGGGAGCGAGAAAGGCGAGGCGGACAAGATTGCGTTTCCAGGGGGAGGCGGGCGCTGCCTGCAGGACGGGCCCTTTTCCTGAATCCCGATCCAGCATCGCATGCGCGTTTCGGAGCGCTCTGATCAGGGAGGGATCCGGTTGCGGCGTGTTTCTATCGCCGGCAAGGATGTCAGTCCGTCCCCCGCGCGTCTGCATCCGCCAGGCCAGGGTCAACCGCAAGCATTTCGATTTTGCCGGATCCGGACGGACCCGCTCGCCAATCGCAAGATTGCCGTTGATCTTGTTAAGATATTTGAGCGGGATCAGAGGCACTGTCAGAGGAAAATCGGGCTTTGACCATATTTTAGTAATTCCATAAAATCCTGGAATGAAAAACAAGAACCCGTTTCGCTATTTCAAAACCTCACCCGAGATCATCCGCTTGGCGGTGATGATGTATGTCAGGTTTCCGCTTTCTCTACGAAATGTCGAAGACCTTCTTCATGAACGCGGCATCGACATTTGCCATGAGACTGTGCGCTATTGGTGGAACCGGTTTGGTCCCCTATTCGCGCGTGAGATCCGGAAGAAACGACTTCATTCTCCCCAAAGTCATTCAAACTGGCGATGGCACTTGGACGAAGTTTTTGTAAAGATAAATGGAGAAACTCACTATTTGTGGCGTGCGGTCGATCATGAAGGTGAGGTGCTGGAAGTCCTTGTTTCCAAGCGCCGCGACCGCAAGGCAGCAATGGTATTCCTGAAGAAAATAATGAAACGCTACGGTCAACCTCAAGTGATTGTAACGGACAGATTGCGTTCTTATCGTGCCGCGATGAAGGTAATTGGAAATGAAGCATCGCAAGAAACAGGCCGGTGGAAGAACAATCGCTGTGAAAACTCACACCTCCCATTTCGACGAAGAGAGCAGGCGATGCTGCAATTCAGGCGCCGGCGAAGTTTGCAGAAGTTCGTCTCAATCCACTCATCATTCCACAACCACTTCAACCATGAGCGCCACCTAACCAGCCGAGAAAAATTCAAGTTTCAAAGAAATACCGCACTGGCCGAGTGGCGGCAACTCAGTGCGGCATGATAGTGGCACTGTTATGTCATTTTACGCCAAACGGAGACGCGGTCGCATTATTTTAACAGCACCATTGGTTGGACTGCACCCGCATATTATATTGGCGCTTTTCGTAACAAATCACCTAATATTTCCTGCGTATGATGTCCGACCTGATAGAGCGGTTTTCCGGCGGCTGATGGTGTTCTTGAAAACTTTGGTGCGGCGTTGGGTTGGAGTATGCCGTCAACTGTAATAACAGATTCTCTCTCTTTCAGATGTGGGTGGTCCGCAACTTCGGTAAAGGAAAGCACCGGCGCAAAGCAGACATCTGTCCCTTCCAATAACTCGCACCATTGAGCCCGTGTACGGGTCCGGAAAATACGGCTGAATTCTTCCTTCATCATTGGCCAATTATCTCGGTTCATCTGTTGATCCCATAAGCCGCCGCTCAGATTTAATTTGTCTTTGAGCAGGGAGAAGAATTTGGATTCAATGCTGCCAATGGAAATATATTCGCCATCTTTTGTTTCATACACGTTGTAATATGGCGCGCCGCCATCGATTTGATTTGAGGCGCGGCTGTTCTCCCATTTTCCTTCTGACATGCGCGCGAGAAATGTCCCCGCCAGGGATATTGCCCCATCGACCATTGCGGCATCAATAACCTGTCCTTTGCCAGAGCGAGAGCGTTCAAACAAGGCAGCACAAATACCCATGGCAAGGTAAAGCGATCCACCACCGAAATCGCCAATAAGATTTAGGGGTATAGAGGGCGGCCCCTCCTTGGGGCCGATAGCGGCCAGTGCCCCAGTCAATGCGATATAGTTGATGTCATGTCCGGCGGAATGAGCCAATGGTCCGTCTTGTCCCCATCCCGTCATTCGACCATAAATCAAAGCAGGATTTCGATTCAGGCATATTTCCGGACCTAACCCCAGTCGCTCCATGACTCCCGGTCGAAAGCCTTCAATCAATGCATCAGACTGTTCCACGAGTTGCAAAGCCGTCTCAACATCGGCGGGGTCTTTTAGATTAAGGGTTATCGATCGTTTGCCGCGAGAAAAAATGGACGATGTAGAATTGGCGTCTTCGCTGTGGCGATCGATGCATATGACATCCGCCCCCATGTCCGCTAAGAGCATGCCGCAAAACGGCCCCGGACCCATCGCTGAAAATTCTATTACTTTAAGACCTGAGAGAGGGCCGTGCATTTTAGTTACTCCACTTGGTTGCTGTCAGACTGAAAGATTGGTGTGATTTTCCGGTATTGAGGCATTCATGTCGCCAGTCCTCTTTCTATTGGGTGCAAAGTAGAACATGGGCATGATTATATTCCATAAAAAAATATATCAATATATAAAATTACATATTATAAAATAGTACAATTTAGAACCTCGCAGTTTAGGGCTCAGGCGTAAATGAATGCGCAGATCAAACTTACATGCGTGGCATAGATGCAAACTAACAGGATGAAAAAATGACCAATGATCTTCTAAAAGATAAAACTGCCTGGATTGTTGGTGCCGCCGGCGCGATTGGTCATGCGACGGCTCTCCGCTTTGCGATGTATGGGGCTGCTGTTGTTTTGAGCGGAAGAAATGAAGATAACCTCAAGCGTCTGGCAGATGAGTTTGAATCACAAGCAATGCCCCGGCCGGCGATAGTACCGGTTGATATTACCAGTCGCGAGAGCGTGGACAGTGGCGCGCAAGCCGCAATCTCTGCGCTCGGGAAAGTCGACATCCTTATAAATTCAACGACGAATCCAATCTTCGCCGATTTCATGGATTTGACGGATGAGGACTGGATGGCCGTCATGGATGCGAAGGCCTTCGGATATATGCGCACCGCCCGAGCGATTCTCCCGCATTTCAAAAAGAACGGCGGGGGCACGATCATAAATGTCTCGGGACGTGGTGGCCATCAGCCGACGTCCCCTTCACATCTCGCGGGCAGTCTCGCCAATGGCGCCGTTAATACATTAACGAAAGGATTGGCCAATATGTATGGGGGCGATGGAATTCGTGTAAATGCGGTCGCGCCCGGGCCGGTCAAGTCTGAGCGATATGACCGAATTGCGAAGGCAAATCAATTGGTTTCCGATACGATGAAGCTAAAACCCCGACCAGGAACAGGAACGGATAATTCTCTTGGCTATATGTCAGGGCCGAATGAAATAGCCGATACGATTGCCTTTCTCGCGAGTGATATGTCACGATTTATGACCGGAGAAACTCTGCGCATTGATGGCGGGGGAACCGTCGCGACGTGAGCCTCTTATTAAAAGATAAGCTTGGTTAAATATTAGCCGTGGAAATTTTTAGGTCCGGCATTTTCGTTGCATAGAGTAATATTTATGCACAGCACGGTTCTTTGATCTCGGCAATACCTGCATATTGACCATCATGATAAATTAATGGTCGATCTGAATCGGCATTTCGTACGGCGACGACCTCACCCAGAAAAATACGATGCGATCCTTTGTCAATGAACCCTGACACTGAGCAGTCAAAATTGGCTGAAGAGCCGACAATTGCCGGTGCGCCGGTTTTTAAAGTCGACCAGTTACACAGCTCAAAACGCTCGGCACCCGAAACGGCAAGGAACTTTTTAGCGAGATCCACTTGTGTTTCCGACATTACATTTATGCAAAAAAAACCGCTTTCGCAGACCGACTGATAAAAATTTGTGTTCCTATTTACGCACACAAGGAGGGTCGGGGGGGATGCGCTGACCGAACAAACAGCGGTAGCCAACATACCGCAGGGTTCCTGATTTACCCAAGTGGACACAATATTAACCGAAGCTGCCAAGTGCCGCATTCCTTGTTTGAAGCTATCAGCGGACGTCGAATTCATTTGCAGACCTTTCCGTAAGTGATTGTTGTCGTGTTTACATCAAATCAAACGTTATTAATAGATACAATATTAAAATTTGTATCAATATATAATGTCACAATATCTATGGATCTAAGAGGATACGTTACGGGTCTTGCGATCATCGACGGCGAATTCGTTTTGGTGACGGTGCTTTTCGGCGCCAGTATGTCAATGAATTTGGAGATTTTCAGCTTATCGAATGTTCCGCCAGAGAAGCCGGATTGATCAAAAAGCGGGTGTCAAAGGTCCGTAGGTTCTGCCGGGCGAGCGGCAGAGCAGGAATCTCTAGGAAATAGGGTGATTCTAAATTTATGGGATAAAATGAAGGCTCTGGTGTGGCAATTCGTCTCTCGAATTAATTTAGACCACAGCCATTTTGGGACGAGGATGGGCCTCTAAAACTTGTTTGACGATATCAAGCCCGCTTTCAAGCGCTTTTATATTTGGGGCCGGAGTGAGCGCAAGACGGACGGCATGTGGAGGCGGCAGATCACCTACAGAAAAACTGTCAGCAGGGACGACAGAAACACCAGCTGCACGTACGGTCTGTGAGAAATCATGCGCACTCCAGTGAGCGGGTAACTCGAGCCATGCAAAGAAGGCGGCGGGGTTTTGGAGCATTTGGGCATTTGGAAGCATTTGGGCGGCCGTTTCGTGTCGCCGGCTAAGGTCTATGAAATTTTTACTGATCACATCATCTACGGCGCCGTTCATGATCATTGTTGACGCTACTTCAAAAACCAGTTGTGAGTTGGCCAAGGTAATTGCATGCAGGGTGCTGACTAATGGATCAACAAGTTGAGGAGGAGCAAGTAAATACCCGACGCGGAGGGCAGGGCTGATGCTTTTTGACAGGCTTGTAATAAAAATCGTGCGTTCCGGCGCCAAAGTTGCCAGGGGTGCGGGCCTGTTTGGCATAAGGGTGGCGATCGTATCGTCTTCTATCAGGATCAAGTCGTGTTTGCGGCAGATTTCCGCAACTTGATGACGGCGGGCTTCCGGAAGCGTTGAGGTTGTTGGATTGTGGAGAGTTGGCTGTAAATACAGGATTTTTGCCCTACTCGATTCACAGGCTTCATCGAGTGATTCCGGAATGATTCCATCTGCGTCGATTTTGACTCCTTGGAGAACTAAGTTCTGGACCGCCGAAATTGATTTTAAGCCGGAGTAAGTAAGTTCTTCGGCAAGAATTTCATCCCCGCCTTTGGCGAATGCGGCCAATGCGACCAACAATGCCTGTTGAGCGCCACAGCAAACTATAACGTTTTCCGGTTGAGCCTGGAGCCCGCTTTTCATAATCCATTTTGCGCCCGCCACTCTGTGGGTTAAATACCCATTGGCAGGCGGATAACCGTGCAAAGGTAAAAGTATTGCGTTATCTGCAGCTTCCGTCATTGCGGAGATAAGTAATTCCGACAGACCTTCGACAGGATTGCGATAGCGAGCAAGATCAATAGTCCCGGGTTCTGTTTCCGGCAGGTTATTTGACGCAGAGGCACCGTTTTGATTGTCACATACGAAAGTACCTTGGCCAATTTTCCCAACAACCAGATTTCTTTTTTTTACGATGGAATAGGCCCGTCCGACAGTGCCTACGGTTAGGTCTAATTCCTCAGCTAGTTCACGTTGAGGGGGTAATTGCGCCCCGGAAGGCAATTCGCCACTATTAATGGCTTCCGCAATAGCACTTGCGAGAGCGAGATACCTGGGGCCAGAAAATTTGGAAATATTGGCTGCCCACATATTGAAATTACTCTGTTCTTTTAAAATGATAAAATGACCAGGATAGAGTGACTAACCAAAATGAACACAATATCTGTAAAATCTACTAATCATTTTGTTTTCATCTATCAATCATGATTCGCTAGTAATGACTATATGAGGGGCAATTTTGGTTGTCAAACAAGGTAACTGCCAAGATCAGCGGCGCTTTTACCTTTGAATCAGCGTTTGTTGCGGCGATGCACAATTCCACGCCATTTCCCTGTCTCAACCAATTCCTCGGCAATGTTCTCGATTAATTCGATGGTGGCCGTCATGGCATTTGTGACCAAGGATCCCGTTGGTCGGGAGAGGGTCAAGGAGCGCCGGAATTCTTGGCCAGCCATGGGCGCCGCGGATAGCTCGCCTCGTAAAACCTCTTCATGTACCGCCCCAAATCCCATCAGTGAGTATCCAAAACCGCGTCGGATCAGCGTTTTGGTTATGGCAAGGCTGTCGATTTCACGAATAATATTGAGTGTAACGTTATTAATCATCGCCGCTCGGTCGAGCAAAATACGCAGGCTGTTTGGTCGACTTGCCATGACCAATGGCAAATCGGTTAGCACATCGATCCCGCATTCATCTGATATATTTAACTTGGTGTTTGGGGGG
>SWBZ01006433.1_pt2 | contig 31311 bp, 22 predicted proteins | sample 4693031 | NCBI WGS metagenome assembly SWBZ01 (sample SAMN10267274, study PRJNA491770) | bioreactor metagenome | isolation source: DHS bioreactor inoculated with | place: Japan: off Shimokita Peninsula
CACAGCCAGAATCACAGCCAGAATCACAGCCAGAATCACAGCCAGAACCCCGTCTCGAACTGAAGGGTAAGCTCGAGCCCATTTCCTGGCCCGATCCAGCCATCAGTATCGAGTCACCAGCCCTTGCCGCCGTACCTGCGATCACCCCTGAGCTCAGGAAGAACCCGGTATCTTCATCGAGGCACACCCCGCCGGCCGATGAAGATGATGCCATGGTCATGGCCGGGCGGCTGAGCAGCCTGCGACGCAGCACGAAACGTTGGCGTGCTGTCGCCATCCTGGCCAGTGCAGTGCTAGTCGCCGTGCTTACCGAGGATGTTTGGGTGGATCGTGTCCCCTTCATTGTCGACTCTCTCCAGGGCGTTACCGATCGCACCGCCGATCGATTGGCTGCGAAATTCTTCGGAGCGGTGCCGGAACAACCCCTGGCATCGAGTGTTCCCGATGCCCAGGCTCGCCCCGAGATACAGGAGGAGGGCAGCCAGAATGCCGAATTCGCCGCACTGGATACCTCACCCCCGCTGCCGGAAGGAGATCGTTCCGCCACCTTCATTCCCAGACCGATCAGTGCCCCACTTCCGGAGCCGGATCCGGGCAAGAGTGTTCCTTCCAGTCCGCCCGACTCTGTTCCTGTCGAGGACGGCCTGGCATCCACCATGGCAGCCGAACCCGGTAAGGACGAGGTGCTGCAGGAAGCTGTAACGGAGGAGCCGGCAACAGAAGAATCGGTGGCAGAAGAGCCTGTGACGGAGGAAGCGGTAGTGAAGGCGAGCGTGAAGGAAACGCCGCCCCTGAGCGCAGGGCAGCGCGCGGATGTGGCGCGCCTCTATGCGGAACGCGCGGAATACGAATGGCGCAAGGGCGAGCTGGCATCCGCCGCGATCAGCATCCGGAATGGCCTGGCCACTGATCCTGGTAATCAAAGGCTGCTGGAGATGCAGGTGCGATTACAGGAGAGTATACAGGCGCGCTGAGCTTGCACTCCCGGCTCTTGCCGTAGAGACTCGGTCCTCATGAACCTGCTGCTTGCCACTGTCCTTGCGGGTAGCCTCGCCTACGGTGCCTTGACCCTGCTGCTGTTCGCCCGGCAGGAGTCGATGGTGTTTCTACCCGTCGGATCGGTGGCGGTCACGCCCGCACAGCGTGGCCTGGGGTACGAGGACCTGCGACTGCATAGTACGGATGACGTGGTCCTGCAGGCCTGGTATGTGCCGGCGTCCGATGCGGACGCGCCGGTAGTGCTCTTCTTGCACGGTAACGCCGGTAATATCTCTCACCGCCTCGACACCCTCAGCCTGCTGCACGGTCTGGGTCTGTCCACCCTGATCCTCGACTACCGTGGTTATGGCAACAGCGGCGGCCGGCCATCGGAGCAGGGCCTGTACGAGGATGCCCTCACCGCCTGGCGCTACCTGGTGGAGGAGCGTGGCGTGCCACCTGGGCGCATCGTGCTGCATGGCCGCTCCCTGGGTGCCGCCGTGGCCGGCTGGCTGGCGACGCAGGAACGTCCCGCCGCACTGATCCTCGAGTCCGCCTTTTTGTCCGTGCCGGAACTCGGCGCCCACCACTATCCCTGGTTACCGGTCCGCCTGCTGGCGCGCATCCGCTTTCCCCTGCACGAATACGTGAAGGAATTGCAGGTGCCGGTGCTGGTGGTGCACAGCCCTGACGATGAGATCGTGCCCTTCGTCCAGGGTCAGGCCTTGTATGCGGCCGCGCCGGAGCCGCGCACCTTCCTGGAGATCCGTGGTGGTCACAATGAGGGTTTTATTCTGGGCGGAACGAACTATCGTGAAGGGCTGCGTGCATTCCTGGAGGCTCACTTGTGAACCGATGGCCAAGATGGAGCCTCACGCCACCGCATAGAACCTGTTAAGTTCACTCAAAAGCCCAGGCCGCCCAGCGTTACCGCCACCCCCAGGAATTCGGTCTTGCTTTCGGGCTCATGCACACTGCCGATGGGAACGCCGTTGCGTCGCAGCACCTCCGCATCGCCGGCACCGAAGCGCCATTGTTCGTACCAGGCAGAAACCGATAGGGTACGCCCGTCGTTCCACGGCCGTGTCCAGACCAACTCGAGACGACCGCCTGCGCGTGCCTCCTGGCCGACCTCCACGCTATCGTAGTCGTTCTTGAAATCCACACGCAGCGACGGATCGAGCGGGCGCAGCAGGCGCAGGTCCAGCCTCAGGCTGTCGCCGCCGGTAAGCTTCCGTTCGGCTTGCAGACCGGCCAGCAGGTACGGCCAGCTGTAGATTTCATCCACCCCGAAGGCGCTCACGGTCGAGCGGATATCCCGGTTCCACCAGCGCAGCCCGCCACCCGCGTACCAATCCAGGGTGACATGTGGATGATCGAAGCCACGCAGACCGAGCCATGCGCTCCCGTCGGCGATCCTCTGGTCCGTACGCGTGGTGATGCTGCTGCCGCTGCTGGTCACACCCTCGTAGCGGACATCGGCGTCGAAGTAGCTCAGTTTCGCACCGGTTGACCAGGTCGCCGACTGCCCGCGCAGGCTGGCGACGATGCCGGGCAAGGATCCGTGTTCGCGGTTGAGCCGGCGGCCATCACTGCCGGTTTCCCGGTAGTCCATGTAGCCGCTCGCCAGGCCCAGCGCACCGGACCAGGACCAGTCCTCGTCTGCCTGCGCCATAGCAGCGACCACCGCCAGCAGGCATGCCAGTAATACTCGTCGCATCTTGTTTGTCTTATCCTCTATCTGCCATCAGGCAAAAAGAGGCCGCGCACTGGGCGCGGCCTCAGGGTGCCGTGGCGGATCAGATGGCCGCCAGCGAAGTCCAGGTGGTATCGATGAACCCGTCCACGCCGCTATCGCCGTTGCTGTCGATCGACAGGCGCACATTATCACCGCCCAGCGCCTCAAGGGTGACGGTGGTGGCGTTAGCGCCAGTGATCACCAGCGTACCAGCACTCGGCCAGCCGTCGAGAATATCGCTGCCGGTGAATGGCGTGGTCGTCGCGAACGTAACCCGGCCGCTGAGGCTGCCGATGTCGATGATGCCGGAATACTCCAGGCTGTAGAGCCCGGAATTGATTCCTTCCGTGTAACCGAATGTGAAGTTACGCAGGGTGCTGGTATGGTTTCCTTCGCGATACGCCAGGCTGCTGCCGCTGAGCAGCACCTCGATATTGTCGTCGCCCGGTGCCGCAATGCTGAAGCTCATGCCGCCGTCGACACGCGCGGAATCACCGCCATCGTTGATCGTAAGGGCGGTGAAGGTGAAGGAGGCGCCCATGCTCCAGACGCTATCGATATAAGGTTCCCCGGTTATTGTGAAGCCTGACATGGACAGAGAACCACTGATGGTGGCGCCCATCTCGAAGCAGTTGTTGAACGTGATCGAGAAGCTGTCCCCGGACGAGAACTCGTTGTCATTGTCGGCATCATTCCACGACAGGCTGAGCGAGCCGCTGGTACAGGCTACGGTTTCATTGATCACCACCCCCGACACACTGGGCACCAGTTGGTTGCGCTTGTCATGCAGGGTTTCGAGCGACCAGCGTGCGAGCTCGGCGAGTGACGGGCGATTGCCCGTATCCACGACGGCGCCGGTGATGACGGATGATCCAATGCTGCCGGCGCCGATCGTTTCACTTCCGGTCGTGGTCACTTCGCTCGAGGCCGACTGGGAATTGCCGGACGTCAGCGCGAGCGCAGGGAATACCGTCGAGCCCGTAGCGGGTGCGGAATCGCCGCCTCCGCCTCCGCCACCACAGGCGGTAAGACCGCAGATGAGAAATCCAAGTGTGGAAATGCGCAATTTCACGGACATTATTGTTCTCCCTTAGAATTATTGGTGACTTCTTCGGCCTGTGGCCGCTTCTCATTGCGCGCGGTCAATTCCTTGTTCCCCCATGCCGCGCATGGGGAAGATAGCACGGTCGCCCGGGCCGGGCCACCGCCGACGCAGGCATCACGAATCATGCGGTGACACCTTCAGTCGAAACGATAACCCTTCGGCACCACCACCACGCCCTTCTCCGATACCGTGAAGCGCGCCCGGTCCTGCTCCGGGTCATGGCCGATACGCGCGCCGGGCGGGATATGCACATCCTTGTCCACGATGCAGTGACGCAGGGCGGCGCCATCGCCCACGTGCACGCCATCGAACAGCAGGCTGTCTTCCACCAGGGCCTCGTCGCCCACGTACACCTTCGAGAACAGCACCGAGTGCTGCACGCTGCCGCCGGCAATCACCGTGCCGCCGGCGATGATGGAATTGATGAAGATGCCTTCGTCGCCTGAGCTGCCGGGCACGGTGCGTGCCGGCGGCCGCTGGCTGGCATAGGTGCGGATCGACCAGTCATCCTGGTACAGGTCCAGCGGCGGTATTGGCAACAGCAGGTCCATGTTGGATTCGTAGAAGGCATCGATGGTGCCCACGTCGCGCCAGTAGCGGTCCGGGGTCACGCGACCTACCTCCCCGCCGAAGGGGTAGGCAAACAGGCTCTGGCGCGCGAGCAGCCTGGGCAGGATGTCCTTGCCGAAGTCATGGCTCGACGTCGTGTCCGCGTGATCGGTCTTGAGCGCCTCCAGCAACAGCTCGATGTTGAAGACATAGATGCCCATGGAGGCCATCGCCTGGTCGGGATTGCCCGGCAGGCTGGCCGGTGTCGCGGGTTTTTCCTGGAAGTCCCGGATACGCTGTTCCTGGTCCACCTGCAGAATACCGAAGGCACCGGCCTCGGTGACGGGCACCTGCATGCAGGCAACGGTCACCTCGGCTTGATGTTCGGCGTGGAAGTTCAGCATCGGGGCATAGTCCATGCGGTAGATATGGTCTCCGGACAAAATGACCACGTATTTCGCGCCGCTCCGTTCCAGCAGGTACAGGTTCTGGTGGATGGCATCGGCAGTGCCGGCATACCACTGCTCGCCCTGGCGCATCTGCGGAGGCACGGTAGTGATGTATTCCCCCAGCTCCGGGTTGAAGATGGACCAGCCGTCGCGCAGGTGCTTCTGCAGGGAATGGGACTTGTACTGGGTGAGTACCAGCACCCGCCGCAGGCCGGAATGGAGGCAGTTGGTAAGGCTGAAGTCGATGATCCGGTACTTGCCACCGAAGGGCACGGCCGGTTTGGCGCGATCGCGGGTAAGGGGGTGGAGGCGCGAGCCGACTCCGCCGGCGAGGATGATGGTCAGGGTCTGGTCCAGCATGATGGGATTCCTGTGATCGGCGGTGCCGGTCGGGGGCACAATTGGTCCATGTGACAGTCTATCGCAGCCGGCCCACTGGCCGCGCTACGGGAGTGCTTGCAAGCACTATGCCGGTGCAGGCAAAGGGTCGGTGCGGCCAGGAAAGACCCTGATTTGGCATGGTTTATGGGCCCGGAGGGCGCCGGTCGCCGGCGGGATCGCACCGGCTTGGAGCAGCGCCAGGTGTCCCGGGCGCGATACCGGTGCGGGGCGTGGGGACGGGGTGATTCTCTACAAATACGATTGACAATCACTCTCATTTGTATTCAAATATGCGTCAGGAGGAAGTCACCATGTATGTCTGTCTCTGCAAAGGCGTAACCTGCGGCGCGATCCGGTCCGCAGTCCAGGAACAGGGCGCGGTCCACCTGCGCGATCTGAGCCGCAACCTTGGCGTTGCCACGCAATGCGGAAAATGCGCCTGTGCGGCGCGCCAGGTACTCCAGGATGCGCTCGACGGCTCCGCTTGCTGTGCGGGAGCGTCCGAAGCGGCCGCCTGATCCTCTGCTAGACTTCCCTTGCCCTATACCATTCGAAATATCCCATCGTTTCATCATCACCGATGTGCCGTCACGGCGCATTTCATTTTGTGTTAGTGGAGGAAATCATGAAGGGCGATACCAAGGTTATCGAATTTCTCAACAAGGCCCTGCGTAACGAGTTGACCGCGATCAACCAGTATTTCCTGCATGCCCGGATGTACGAAAACTGGGGTCTGAAGGAACTCAACGAACACGAATACCACGAGTCCATCGACGAGATGAAGCATGCCGATGCGCTCATCAAGCGCATCCTGTTTCTGGAGGGGCTGCCCAACTTGCAGGATATGGGTAAGCTCAAGATCGGCGAGAATGTGCCGGAGATGTTGCAGTGTGACCTGGATCTGGAACGCGAGGCGCTGCCGTTGTTGCGCGACGCCATTACCCATTGCGAATCCGTACGGGATTACGTATCACGGGAATTGTTCGAAAGCATTCTCGAAGGTGAGGAGGAGCACATCGACTGGCTGGAGACCCAGCTGGAGCTGGTCGAAAAGCTCGGGGTACAGAACTATTTACAGTCCAAGTTGTGATCCCGGCGGTCCCTGTCGGGATCTTGCACCAAATTCGCCCGGGCAGGCGGGTGGCTTGCACATTGCCTGTGCAGGCACGCCCGGGAAGGCGCCGGCCCCCTGAACGCGAATACCTTTCTATGTCATTGATGAGCCTGTAACCGGCATTTGGTTTTCCACTTTGGCACGGCTCTTGCCACTGCAAGAAGGTAAATGAGCCAGCGACAGCCAGATGTCAATGAAGTTACGGGTCATGCTCGTGGACGACCGGGACGAGCGAGTGGAGTTGCTCAAGGTCCCGCTGATGGCGGCCGGGCACGAAATCATCGCCCGCGTGCATCCGGAGGATGACCTGCAGGCCAGGGTGCAGGAATGGAAGCCGGATATCATCATCGTGGATATGGATTCGCCCAGCCGCGATACCCTGGAACAGATGCGCTGTATCACACGGGATCAGCCCCGTCCCATCGTGATGTTCGCGGAAAGTGAGGACCGTAACCTGATCCACGATGCCGTCCAGGCCGGGGTCAGCGCCTACATCGTGGATGGACTGGGCCACAAGCGGGTCATCCCGATCCTGGAAGTGGCCATCGCCCGCTTCAACGAATTCCAGAACCTGCGCCGTGAGCTGGAGGAGACCCGGCTGAGCCTGGCTGAACGGCGCATGCTCGACCGGGCCAAGGCGCTGCTCATGGAACAACGTGGCTGGACCGAGAAACAGGCCTACCAGGCGCTGCGCAAGATGGCCATGGACCGCAATCTGCGCATGGGGCAGGTGGCGGAACAATTGGTGGCCATGTTCGAACTCATGGGCCTGGATCCGCGTACATGAGAGGTTCTTTTACATCTGGTAGGTAACCTGGAAGTGCAGCCAGTGCTGCTCCAGGCTGATGCGGTTGCCGGTGGGCGAGGTCAGGCTGTTCTCGAAACCATGACTGTAGGCGAAATTGCCGGACAGGTTCTCCGTGAGCTTCCGTGTCACGCCCACCCCCAGGTGAGTCTCGACAATGGCAACCGAACCCAGGTTGGTATCCACCACGGCGGCACCGATGGGCGAGGCGCCATGGTTCAGGCCCAGGCGCAGGGTGGTGGCGGATCCCATTCGCTTGCGCAGGCCGATGGCGTACACGGTCTGGTCCTTCCAGCCGAAGGCGACCTGTGCCGGCACCGCCCCGCTGTAGCCGGCGGGGCGTGAGAAGGATACCCGGTCACGCACGCTGTTGAAGTAGATACGCTTTACATCGGCCTCCACCACCAGGCCTTGGACACCGAGGTAGGCGGCGCCCACCGCCAGGCTGGCGGCACCGTCCAGGTCGAAGCCCACCTGGCCTTCGGCGGTGTTGAATTCATGGGCGCTGGCATCCTGCTTGCTGCTGTAGGCCAGTCCCAGTCGCCAGTCAGGGGTCGCCCGGAAGGTCGCGCCGAGGGTGACGCCGATGCCGAACTGGCGGTTCTGGGGCAGGCTGAACTGGGGACTGTTGAGGGTCAGGCTCTGGTTGTAGATATTCAGGCTGGCCCCCAGGGCCAGCCGGTCGGTGAACTGGTAGCCCAGGGCCGGGCTGAACTGCAGCACCTCGCGCTGGCTGACCGCCGCCTGGTTGCCGGCCAGGTTGGGGAATACATCGGCCACATCCACGCCGAAGCCGGAGACCCCGGCCAGGCCCATGCCCAGTACCAGCCGTGGACTGAGCCGGAAGGCGACGGCGCCCGTGGGCAGGAAGGAAAGATTGGAGTCGCTGTCCACTCCATTGACGGAGCGGGGCGGATTCAGCAGGCTGAAACCCATGTCCAGGCGTACGCTTTCCATGCCCAGTCCCGCCAGTCCCGCGGGGTTGGTGAACAGGGTGGCACTGTCCTCGGGCATGGCCACCACCGCGCCGGCCATACCGGCCTGGGTGGCATTGAGGCCCACACGCTGGTCGCCGTTGGTCGCGAAGGCGCTGGCATGCAGGACCAGCAGGGAAGAGGCAAGGGCGATACGACAACAGCGTGCAGCACGGCGCATGCAATCATCCTTGGGGCGAAGGGCCCGGTGGTTGCTGGGACCGGGGCAGTATACACTGGAATATCAACTAAGTGCCTATTTCGAATGGAGTCTTCCATGCGTAATTCATTTTTGCTGTTTACCCTCCTGTTGCTTGCGGGAACAGCAGGCGCCAATGACACTGCTGCACAGGAAAATGATCCGCGCGATCAGGCCATGATCGACCTGGCCTGGGATAGCGGCTGTTTCAATTGCCATGACGTCCACGAAGAAATACGCGGGCCTGCCTGGGTGGAAGTGGCGCGTCGTTATCGGGGCGATGACACGGCATTCGAACGGCTGGTGGTGACGGTACGCGAAGGTGGCAGCGGTAACTGGGGCGATGACCGCATGTCGCCCAATCGCCGGGTGCCGGAGGAGGACATCCGCACCCTGGTTGAGTGGCTGCTGACCCTCGAGTAATCACACTCAATCCATTTTTGGATGCTGAAATGGTGCGTCGGCGTACTTTCGCGCCTGTTCCTGGTGCGTGTTTCCTCTTGCCGGTGACCGTCTTCCGGAAAAAATTCAGCGCCCGAATAGTAAAATCAAACAGATGAGGATTTGGCACGGTTGATGCTTTAGGAAAAACATCATAGACGGACCGCAACGGAGTGGTCCGTCACTGTGACATCCGACCCGGTCATCGGGATCGGTTCGGTAACAGGCCAGCCAACGATGGGTTGGCACACGGACAACGGCGTCCATGCGCACGGGAATCTCCCCGGCCGCGCGTGGACGCTTTTTTTTTGGGTTGAATTTGAGTGCAGGAGTGACGCGATGATCAAGGCAATGAAATACACGGGCATAGTGAAGCGGGAACCGCTGGTGAAGGCCATGGCGGCACTGTTTTCCGGAGTGCTGCTGCTGGGCATGAGCCAGGCTCATTCCGCAGGCGATCTGGAAAAGGAGGACTTGAAGTTCGGCTTCATCAAGCTGACGGACATGGCTCCCCTGGCCATCGCCTATGAAAAAAGATTCTTCGAGGACGAGGGCCTGTATGTGACCCTGGAGGCGCAGGCCAACTGGAAGGTGCTGCTGGATCGGGTCATTTCCGGGGAACTGGATGGCGCTCACATGCTGGCGGGCCAACCCCTGGGTGCCACCATCGGTTTCGGCACCCAGGCGCACATCATCACCGCCTTCTCCATGGACCTGAATGGCAACGGCATCACCGTATCCAACGAGGTATGGGAGCAGATGAAGCCCCATATACCCATGGAAAACGGCAAGCCGGTCCACCCCATCAAGGCGGATTACCTGAAACCGGTGGTGGAGCAATACAAGCGCGAGGGCAAGCCCTTCAAGATGGGCATGGTGTTCCCGGTCTCCACCCACAACTATGAACTGCGCTACTGGCTGGCCGCCGGCGGCATCAACCCCGGCTACTACGCGCCCCACAAGGGTGATACCTCCGGCACCATCGGTGCCGACGCCCTGTTGTCCGTGACACCGCCGCCGCAGATGCCATCCACGATGGAGGCGGGCACCATCCATGGCTATTGCGTGGGTGAGCCCTGGAATCAGCAGGCGGTGTTCAAGGGCATCGGGGTTCCGGTCATTACCGATTATGAAATCTGGAAGAACAATCCCGAGAAGGTGTTCGGGGTATCCCAGCAGTGGGCCGATGCCAATCCCAACACCCACAAGGCGGTGATCAAGGCCATGATCCGCGCCGCCAAGTGGCTGGATGACAATGACAACGCCAATCGTCCCGAGGCGGTGAAGATCCTGTCACGACCGGAATACGTGGGCGCCGACTATGACGTCATCGCCAATTCCATGACCGGTACCTTCGAATATGAAAAGGGTGACAAGCGCGAAGTGCCGGACTTCAACGTGTTCTTCCGCTACCACGCCACCTATCCCTACTACTCGGACGCCGTCTGGTACCTGAGTCAGATGCGCCGCTGGGGCCAGATCGCCGATCCGAAGCCGGACAGCTGGTACATGGACATCGCCAAAAAGGTCTATCGGCCCGACCTGTATGCGGAGGCGGCCAGGGAGCTGATCGCCGAAGGCAAGATGGCCGCCAGCGACTTCCCGGACTTTGCCACGGAAACCGGCTTCCGGGCGCCGCAGAGCGAGTTCATCGACGGCATCACCTTCGACGGCACCCGGCCCAATGCCTACCTCGAGTCCTTCACCATCGGGCTCAAGGGCGACGAGGTGGTGAAGTAGGAAGGCTCTGAAAAATCCGTCATTGCGAGCGCAGCGAAGCAATCTCTTGCAGCGGCAGATCAACACCTTGGAGATTGCTTCGCTGCGCTCGCAATGACGGGTGGATAACAGGTTGCTAAGGCGAATGAAAATGAGCAGAGGTTTCTCATGATAGTACAAGTGATGTCACGCATCGGTGAGCAGGATTGGCTGGCCCCCCTGGTCAAGCTGGCCCGCGGTGAGAACCCCGGGCGGCAGTTGCAGATCATCCACCGGGCCTTCCTGGTGCCGCTGCTGGCCTTCGGCCTGTTCCTGGCCCTGTGGAGTGGTGCCGCGGCGCGCATCGAAACCTCGCTGGGACAGGTGCCGGGACCCTCCCAGGTCTGGCAGCAGGCGCAGGGCCTGCTGGAAGAACATCGCCAGGAACGCGCCAAGGCGGAGGCCTTCCATGAACGTCAGCTTGAGCGGAATGCGGCGCGCCTGGCGAAGGACCCGGATGCCGAGGTGACGGTGCGCGCCTATACCGGTCGTCCCACCTTCATCGACCAGGTGTTCACCAGCCTCAAGACCGTGGCCACGGGTTTCGTGATCGCCAGCCTGATCGCCATTCCCATCGGCATCGCCTGCGGACTGAGTCCGGTGCTCTACAACGCCTTGAACCCGCTCATCCAGCTGTTCAAGCCGGTCTCGCCCCTGGCCTGGTTGCCCATCGTCACGCTCATCGTCAGTGCAGTATATGTGTCCGACGATCCCATGTTCCCGCGCGCCTTCGTCACCTCGGCCATTACCGTGACCCTGTGCTGTATCTGGCCCACCATCATCAACACCACCGTGGGGGTGGCCGGAATCGACAAGGACCTGCTCAATGTCAGCCGCGTGCTGCGCCTGGGCTGGTTCACCAAGGTGCGCAGGATCGTCATCCCCTCGGCCATCCCCATGATATTCGCCGGCCTGCGCCTGTCCCTGGGCATCGGCTGGATGGTGCTCATCGCGGCGGAGATGCTGGCCCAGAACCCGGGCCTCGGGAAATTCGTGTGGGACGAGTTCCAGAACGGCAGTTCCGATTCACTGGGCCGCATCATGGTGGCGGTATTCGCCATCGGCCTGATCGGCTTCCTGCTCGACCGCCTGATGCTCGGCCTGCAACGCTGGCTGAGCTGGGACCGCAACGCGGTACTGCGCTGAAGGAGACACAGACATGAGCAACGAACATCTGGAAATCTCGCGGGTCACCATTGACTTCCCGACGGACAACGGCCCGTTCCGGGCGCTGGAGGACATCAGCCTGAAGATCGCCAAGGGCGAATTCGTCTCCCTCATCGGTCATTCGGGTTGCGGCAAGTCCACGGTCCTGAACATCGTCGCCGGCCTGTACCAGGCAACAAGTGGTGGGGTGATCCTCGACGGCAGGGAAGTGAACGAGCCGGGACCGGACCGCGCGGTGGTGTTCCAGAACCATTCCCTGCTGCCCTGGCTCACCGCCTACCAGAACGTGGAGCTGGCCGTGAAACAGGTGTTTCGCGGCCGCAAGAGTCGCCGCGAAATGGACGAGTGGATACGCCACAACCTGGAGCTGGTGCACATGGATCATGCACTGCACAAGCGCCCCGACGAGATTTCCGGCGGCATGAAGCAGCGCGTGGGCATCGCCCGCGCCCTGGCCATGGAGCCCAAGGTGTTGCTGCTGGACGAGCCCTTCGGAGCCCTGGATGCCCTTACCCGCACCCATATGCAGGACTCGCTCATGGAGATCCAGCAGGTGTTGGGCAACACCGTGATCATGATCACCCACGACGTGGACGAGGCGGTGTTGCTGTCCGACCGCATCGTAATGATGACCAATGGTCCCGCCGCCACCGTCGGCGACATCCTGGAGGTCGACCTGCCGCGGCCCCGTCGGCGTCTGGAACTAGCGGAGGACCCCGCCTACAACCACTACCGTGCGGAAGTGGTGCGCTTCCTGCACGAGGGACATACGCGACCGAAACCAACAGCACAGGCCGAGAACAGGACACCGCTGGAAAAGACCGAGCTGAAGATTGGCTTCATGCCACTCACCGACTGCGCGCCCCTGGTGGTGGCCCGGGAGAAGGGCTTTTTCGCGGAACAGGGGCTCGACGTCAACCTGGTTCGCGAATCGTCTTGGGCCAATATCCGCGACAAGGTGCGCTACGGTCTGCTCGATGGAGCCCAGATGTTGGCGGGCATTCCTCTGGCGGCCAGCGTGCCCTCGCGTGGCACGCCCATGGTGGCGGCCATGAGCCTCGACCTCAATGGAAATGCCATCACTGTGTCCCGCGAGCTGTATGCCCGCATGCAGGCCACGGGCGAGGACCTGCACGATGCCATGGGTAGCGCCCGCGCGCTGCGCAAGGTAATCGATATCGACCAGCAGCAGGATGTCGAGCCGCTGATCTTCGCCGTGGTATTCCCGGAATCCTCCCACAACTACCTATTGCGCTACTGGATGGCGAGTGCCGGAATCGATCCGGATGTCGACGTGATCCTACTGGTGGTTCCGCCACCGCGGATGGTGAGTCACCTGAAGCAGGGGCTGATCTCGGGTTTCTGCGTCGGCGAGCCCTGGAACGCCCTGGCAGTGGAAAAGGCCAAGGGTCATACCCTCATCAGCAGCCATGCCATCTGGAACAACCACCCCGAGAAGGTCTATGGAGCTACCCGCGCCTGGTCGGAGCAGCATCCTCACAGCCTGCAGGCCCTGGTCACGGCTCTCATGCGGGCCTGCGCCTGGATCGACGACACGGGCAATCGCGAGGAACTCTGTATGCTGCTGGGCCAGTCGCGCTACCTGGATTGTCCACCGGAGGTGCTGCGCCACTCCCTGAGTGGAACCTACCCCACCTGCGCCGGCGAGCCGCCTCTGGCGTGTCCCGATTTCAATGTCTTCCATCGTTATGCGGCCAACTATCCCTGGCGTTCCCATGCCCTCTGGACACTGGGCCAGATGCAGCGCTGGGGACAGCTGGGCGGGGCCGCGGATCTGAACCGGATCGCGCGCGAGGTCTACCGGCCCGAATGGTACCGCGCGGCCGCGCGGACCCTGGGTTACCCGGTGCTGGAGCAGGAGTACAAGCGCGAAGGGTTGCACGCGGCACCCTGGACCCTGCAGGAAAAGGAACAGACCATCGTCATGGGCGCGGATGCCTTCATGGATGGCCGGGTGTTCGACCCGGATGAGCTGGCGGCCTACTTGCGTGGCTTTTCCACCGACCCACATGAAACAAGCGGCCAGCGCCTGGCCCTGGAGTGCGTGAAATGAAAGAGAAACTGGTATTGATCGGCAATGGCATGGCGGGCATGCGCACGGTGGAGGAATTGCTCAAGATCGATCCGGAGCAATATGACATCACGGTGTTCGGCGCCGAGCCCTACGGGAACTATAACCGCATCATGCTCTCCCCGGTGCTGGCCGGTGAGAAGACCATCGATCAGATCATGCTCAATGACGAGCAATGGTATGCGGAGCACGGCATCCAGTTGCACAAGGGCAAGCAGATCGTCGACATCGACCGCGCCCGCCGCCTGGTGATCGCGGCCGACGGCACGCAAGCGCCTTACGATCGCCTGATCCTGGCCACCGGTTCCACACCCTTCATCATCCCGGTGCCGGGCCGGGACCTGGAAGGGGTGATCGGCTTTCGCGACATCCAGGATGTGGACCGCATGCTGGCGGCGACCACAAGATCCGATGGTCATGCGGTGGTGATCGGCGGCGGCCTGCTGGGCCTGGAAGCGGCCAACGGCCTGCTCAAGCAGGGCATGCGCGTCACCGTGGTGCACCTGCTCGACAGCCTGATGGAGCGCCAGCTCGACAAGGCGGCCGCCAAGCTGCTCAAACGTTCCCTGGAGCAGAGAGGCATCCAGTTCCTCATGGAGGCGCAGACCGAGGCGATCCTGGGCCAGGAGCGAGTGGAGGCGGTGCGCTTCAAGGACGGCAGTGAGCTTTCCGCCGACCTGGTGGTGATGGCCGTGGGCATACGTCCTAATATCGAGTTGGCCCGGCAGGTGGGACTGCACTGCGAGCGCGGCGTGGTGGTGACCGACACCCTGCAGACCTACGACCCGCGGGTGTATGCGGTCGGTGAATGCGTACAGCACCGTGGGACCACCTATGGCCTGGTGGCGCCGCTGTTCGAGCAGGCCAAGGTCTGTGCCAACCACCTGGCCAAACACGGCATCGCCCGCTACGAAGGATCCCTGACCTCCACCAAGCTCAAGGTCACCGGGATCGACCTGTTCTCCGCCGGGGATTTCAGCGGCGATGACAGCACCGAGGAACTGCTGCTACAGGATCCGGCCCGCGGCATCTACAAGAAGGTGGTGGTGAAGGACAACCGCATCCAGGGCGCGGTGATGTATGGCGACACCCTGGACGGAACCTGGTTTTTCGAGCTGATGCGCGATGGCACCGACATCTCGGAATTGCGCGAGAACCTGCTGTTCGGCCAGGCGCACCTGGGGGATTCCGGTCATGGCCCGGAAAAACGCGTGGCGGCCATGGCGGATACGGCGGAGATCTGCGGCTGCAACGGCGTGTGCAAGGGCGATATCGTCAAGGCCATCGGCGACAAGAAACTGTTCACCCTGGAGGAGGTGCGTGCCCACACCAAGGCCTCCAGTTCCTGCGGTTCCTGTACCGGCCTGGTGGAGGCGCTGCTGGCCCATACGGTGGGCGGCGATTATTCGGCCGCTCCGCACCGCAAGCCACTTTGTGGCTGCACCGAGCACAGCCATGACGAGGTGCGCGCGGCGCTGGTTGCCAATGAACTCAAGACCATGGCGGCGGTGCGCGACTTCCTGGAATGGAAGACGCCCGATGGCTGTCCCAAGTGCCGCACCGCGCTGAACTACTACCTGCTCTGCGCCTGGCCCGCTGAATACCAGGATGACAGCCAGTCGCGTTACATCAACGAGCGCGCCCATGCCAATATCCAGAAGGATGCGACCTATTCCGTCATCCCGCGCATGTGGGGCGGTGGCACCACGCCCGATGAGCTGCGCGCCATCGCCGATGCGGCCGACAAGTTCAATATCAAGACGGTGCATGTCACCGGCGGCCAGCGTATCGGCCTGTATGGCCTGAAAAAGGAGGAACTGCCGGAAATATGGGCCGATCTCGGCGCCCGCGGCCTGGTATCGGGCCACGCCTACGGCAAGGCCCTGCGCACCGTGAAGACCTGCGTCGGCAAGGAATGGTGTCGTTTCGGCACCCAGGATTCGACCCAGATGGGCATCGACCTGGAAAAGATGACCTGGGGTTCCTGGACACCGCACAAGTTCAAGATGGCGGCCTCCGGTTGTCCGCGCAACTGCGCGGAAGCCACCATCAAGGATTTCGGCGTGGTGTGCGTGGACTCCGGTTACGAGTTGCACGTGGGTGGAAACGGTGGCGTGAAGGTGCGCGCCACCGATTTCCTTTGCGCCGTGAAAACCCCGGACGAGGTACTCGAATACTGTGCGGCATACATGCAGCTGTATCGCGAGAACGCCCATTACCTGGAGCGCACCGCACCCTGGATCGAACGCGTCGGGCTTGCCTATGTGAAGGGTCGCATCGTCGAGGACGAGGCACAGCGCAAGGCCCTGGCGGCACGTTTCCGGTTCGCCCAGCAATTCGCCCAGGACGATCCCTGGAGTGCGCGCGCCAAGGGCGAGGACCGGCATGAATTCACCCCCATCCTGCAGGTGGGATGAATCCGTCATTCCCGCGAAGGCGGGAATCCATGAGATTCGAGGCATTGGATTCCCGCCTTCGCGGGAATGACGAAAGGCCGCTCCTACAGGGACGGTGCCATACGCAACACACGCAGGATTCAACGATTGAAGGTACGAGGAATGCACATGCAACAGGCAGAAACGATGGCAGTAGCGGCAGAGGAATGGATCGAGGTGGGCCGGCTGGAGGATATCCCGCGCCAGGGCGCCCGGGTGGTACGCCGCGCGCAAGGCGACATCGCGGTATTCCGCACCCTCGACGACGAGGTCTTTGCCTTGCGTGATCGCTGCCCCCACAAGGGCGGCCCCCTGTCCCAGGGCATCGTGCACGGGAAACGCGTGGCCTGTCCGCTGCACGACTGGAAGATCCACCTGGACAGCGGCCTGGCCGTGGCGCCCGACGAGGGCTGCGCGGCGCGTTTCCCGGTGCGGATGGAAGGCGGGCGGGTGTGGTTGAGCCTGAAGGAAATTATAGCCTGAGGCAGTGGAAGTACCGTCATTCCCGCGCATGCGGGAATCCATGGACTGTAAACCACTGGATTCCGGCATGCGCCGGAATGACGGGCTCATGACGAACTGGGAACTGCATGATGCAAGAAGTACAAACCACCTGTCCCTATTGCGGCGTCGGCTGCGGCCTGCGGGTGGGTCGGGATGCGGAAGGCAGGGTCAGCGTGCGCGGCGACCCGGAGCATCCGGCCAACTACGGTCGCCTCTGTTCCAAGGGCGCGGCCCTGGCGGAGACCCTGGATCTCGAGGGTCGCCTGCTGCAGCCGGAGATCGCCGGCACGGCGGTGGATTGGGACCAGGCCCTGGATACGGTGGCGCAGCGCTTTCAGGCCGTCATCGATGAGCATGGTCCCGATGCGGTGGCCTTCTATGTATCCGGCCAGTTGCTCACCGAGGATTACTATGTCGCCAACAAGTTGATGAAAGGGTTCATCGGCGCCGCCAATATCGACACCAATTCCCGGCTGTGCATGTCCTCGGCGGTGGCCGGCTACAAGCGGGCCTTCGGCACGGATACCGTGCCCTGCGACTATGCCGACCTGGAGCAGGCCGAACTCATCGTCATTACCGGTTCCAACCTGGCCTGGTGTCACCCGGTGCTGTTCCAGCGCATCGCGCGCGCGCGACGCGACAATCCCGCGCTCAAGGTGGTGGTCATCGATCCGCGCCGTACCGTCACCTGTGACATCGCCGACCTGCACCTGGCCATCGCACCGGGCACGGATGCGACCCTGTTCAATGGGCTGCTCGTTCACCTGGAACAGGCAGGCAAGCGGGCGGCGGACTTCGTGCACCAGTCCACCGAAGGCCTGGACGCGGCCCTGGCCACTGCGCGGGAGGACGCCCCCGATGTGGCCGGCGTGGCGTCGCGCTGCGGCCTGGCGGTGGGGTTGGTGCAGAAATTCTTTCGCCTGTTCGAAACCGCCGAAAAGACGGTCGCCCTGTTCAGCCAGGGGGTGAACCAGTTCTCCATGGGCACGGACAAGGTCAACAGCATCATCAACTGCCACCTGCTCACCGGTCGCCTCGGCCGGGTCGGCATGGGGCCCTTCTCCCTCACCGGCCAGCCCAATGCCATGGGCGGCCGCGAGGTGGGCGGACTGGCCAACCAGTTGGCGGCGCACCTGGAGCTGGAAGACCCGGCCCACCATGCCCTGGTGCGGGAATTCTGGGGCGCGCCCGCGCTGGCACGGCAAGCGGGCCTCAAGGCGGTGGACCTGTTCGAGGCCGTGCATGCGGGCCGGGTGAAGGCCTTGTGGATCATGGCCACCAACCCGGCGGTGAGCATGCCCGATAGCGACCGGGTACGCGCGGCCCTGGCGGGCTGCGAATTCCTGGTGGTGTCCGACTGCGCGCGCCACACGGACACCACCGCCTATGCCCATGTGCTGCTGCCCGCCACTACCTGGGGGGAGCGCGATGGTACGGTGACCAATTCGGAACGGCGCATCTCCCGGCAGCGTCCCTTCCTGCCGGCCCCGGGACAGGCACGTCCCGATTGGTGGATCATCAGCGAAGTGGCGCGCCGCCTGGGCCATGGTGACGCCTTTGCCTATGAGAATCCCGCGCAGATCTTTCGCGAACACGCGGCCCTGGCGACACGCGCCAACGCCGGGCGCGATTTCGACCTGCCCGGGCTGGAGACGATGACGGACCAGGACTACGAAACGCAGGCGCCCTTGCAATGGCCCCTGCGGCGCCGGGAGCGCCTGTTCGCCGATGGCCGTTTCTTCACCCCCTCGGGCAAGGCGCGTTTCATCCCCATCCACGGCCGCCTGCCCGGCCAGCTTCCGGATACAAGCTACCCGCTGGTGCTCAACACCGGCCGGGTGCGGGATCACTGGCATACCCTGACACGCACGGGCCGCTCGCCGCGCCTGTCCGCCCATCGCATCGAACCCTGCGTCGAGTTGCACCCGCAGGATGCCGTTCGCCTCGACGTGGAGGAGGGGGCGCTGGTGCGGGTACGCAGTCGCCGTGGCGAGCTGCTGCTGCGCGCACGCCTCGATGCGGGGCAGCGTCCCGGTTGCGTATTCATTCCCATGCACTGGAACGAACAGTTCTCCAGCATTGCCAGCGTGGACCAGCTGGTCAGCCCGCTCACCGACCCCGACTCCGGCCAGCCGGAATTCAAATACACGCCGGTACGCATCACCCCCTGCGTGACGCGCTGGCATGGCTTCATCCTGTCACGACGCCGACTGCGACTGCCGCGCGATCACTACTGGGCCTGTGCCCGTGGCGAGGGTTTCTGGCGCTATGAACTCGCCGGCAGCGAGCGTACGGGCGACTGGGCGGTGACGGCGCGCGCGCTGCTGTGCAGCCAGGACCGGGAGGTGGAATGGATCGAATTCACCGACAAGGCCGCGCCCCGCTACCGGGCGGCACGCATACAGGATGGCCGGCTGGAAAGCTGCGTGTTCATCGGACCGGATCCCCGCCTGCCGGAGCGTGACTGGCTGGCGGCACTGTTCGGTCGCGACCGGATCGAGGACAGCGAACGCCGCGCCCTGCTCAGCGGTCGCGCCGACGATGGGCGCCCCGACGCGGGACCGCAGGTGTGCGCCTGCTTCGGGGTGGGTCGCAATACCATCCTCGAGGCGATCGGCCAGGGTTGTGCCAGCGTCGAAGCGCTCGGCGCCCGCCTCAAGGCCGGCACCAACTGCGGCTCCTGTATCCCGGAACTGCGCAGCCTGATCCTGCAAACGGCTGAAAAAACCCCCTTGCCTGGTTGAACCGAAAAAGGGGTCAGAGCCCTTTTACTCGCACGCTAGAACATTGGGTATCCGTCATTCCCGCGAAGGCGGGAATCCAGTGGTTTACAGACCATGGATTCCCGCCTTCGCGGGAATGACGGGGAGATTAATCGGGCTCTGACCTTTTGATTGGTGCCAGCCACCGCGCGGCAGCGAGCCCCGCGGCGCGGCCGGTGGCGAGGCAGGCGCTGAGCAGGTAGCCGCCCGTGGGCGCCTCCCAGTCCAGCATCTCGCCGGCGCAGAATACGCCCGGCAGGGCGCGCAGCATCAAACCTTCATCCAGGGCCTCGAAGGGAACGCCGCCGGCGCTGCTGATGGCTTCGGCGATGGGGCGAGGTGCCACGAGGCGCAGGGGCAGGGCCTTGATGCCGTGGGCCAGGCGCGCGGGGTCGGCGAGGTCCCCGGCGTCCAGGCATTCACGCAACAGGGCGATCTTCACGCCACTGAGGTGCAGGCGTCGGCGCAGCCATTCGGACAGGGAACGCTTGCCGCGCGGTTGCTCCAGGGTGGCGAGCATGGCGGACAGCTCGCGGCCCGGTGCGAGATCCAGGTACAGCATGGCCTCGCCACCGGTGGCGAGGATTTCCCGCAAGGGTGTGGACAGGGCATAGACCAGGCCGCCCTCGACACCGGTGGCGGTGATGTTGAATTCCCCCAGCGCCTCGTGGACCTTGCCCGCCGGGTCGGTGACCTTGGCGCGCACCGGTTTCACGGCCTCGCCCGCACGGTGCGCGCGGAAGTGTTCACTCCAGGCTGCATCGAAACCGCAATTGGCCGGCTGCAACGGTGCCACGGGAATGCCCCGTTCGGCCAGCAGGGATACCCACTCCCCGGTGGAGCCGAGTTGCGGCCAGCTGCCACCGCCGAGGGCGAGTACCAGGCCATCTGCCTGCAGGCTGCGTTCGCCTGCGGGCGTTGCGAAGCGCAGGGCACCCTGGGGATCCCAGCCCAGCCAGCGATGGCGCACATGGATTTTCACCCCACTGCCACGCAGCCGGTGCAGCCAGGCGCGCAGCAGGGGCGCGGCCTTCATGGCCGTGGGAAACACCCGCCCGGAACTGCCGACGAAGCTGTCGATGCCGAGCCACTGCATCCAGGCACGCAACTGGGCGGGACCGAAGGCCCGCAGCAGGGGTTCCAGCTCCGCCCGCCGGGCACCATAGCGATCGAGAAAGGTTTCCAGGGCCTCGGCATGGGTGATGTTCATGCCGCCCTTGCCCGCCATGAGAAACTTGCGTCCCACCGAGGGCATGGCATCGAACAGCTCCACCCGGATACCGGCCTGTGCCAGTACCTCGGCGGCCATGAGGCCGGCGGGGCCGGCGCCGATGATGGCGGCTACGGGTGTTGGGGGAAGTTGCATACTGGATACTACACCCAATCGCTGCAAAGAATGGATGAAAGCGGATGTGGCGGATCAGCCGTGACCATTGGCGCTCTTGCGCCGCGCATAGTCGTCCACCAGCTTTTGGATGGTTTCCGACTCATAGGCACGCAGGCCGCTCAGTACCATGGACTTGTCGCCCCGGCCCACGGTCTTGCCGTCGGCCACCAGGCGGAACTCCAGGCGCACATCGCCCCGCTTGCCATCCAGCGCCAGGTGGGAGCTTTGCAGCTCCAGTTGCGGTTCGCTGAAATCGAGATGATCCAGGTCGATGCTCATGCTTTCGTAGATCACCAGCGGGCGATCGGGGTTGAGCATCACCTGGTGTTGTTCCATCAGGGGTACCAGGATGTGGGGAAAGGTCTGGCCGGAAAAGGCCACATAGCCCCGGGTGAGGGCTTCGATCTGTGCGGCATCGGTGCTGTGCGCGCCGGCACAGTCCACCGACAGGTATTCCTTGCCGGCGGCGTCACGGATATGGATCTGGTCGGCCGTCTGGTTCGGGAAGAAAAGGCTTACCCCGTCCCCGACCATGCCCGCGAAGCGGAACTGCATGCGTTGGCGGAGCCCCTGGTGGGCCAGTACCAGGGCAAACAACAGGTCGCCGGGCACGCAGAAGCGGCGTGCATCCGGATCATGGATCGGGTTGAAATCCCCGGCCACCTCCTTGGCGAAGCGGCTGGCCTGCTGGGGCGAGATGCGGATGTGGTCATCCAGTTGCGAATAATAATCCTTGAGCGACATGAGATACCTGGCATGGGTTGGACGCGGGCCCATGGTAGCAGGAAACGTCGATTTACGGGGCCTCCGCAGGCCCTCTCATGCGTGCCCGGGTCCCGGCAGGGTCAGCCGGAGTGGTAGATGCTCCAGGCATCGCGGCCATGTTGCTTGGCCTGGTACATGGCCGCGTCGGCGTGGGCCACCAGTTCATCGGCATCCTCGCCGTCGCGGGGGAAGAGCGCGATCCCGATGCTGGAGGTCAGGTGCAGCCTGGTGTCGTTGAACTGGAAGGGGATGTCGGCGATGGCATCGGCGATGCGCTCCGCCAGCCGCACGGCTTCCTCCTCGGTGGACAGTTCACTGAGAATGGCAAACTCGTCGCCGCCCAGGCGGGCCAGCATCTCGCCGCTGCGCACCAGGCGCGAGATCGCCGTGCCGACGCTCACCAGCACGGTATCCCCGGCGCGATGGCCGAAGCGGTCATTGACGGGCTTGAACTTGTCGAGATCGAAATACAACAGGGCGAACACCGCGCCACTGCGCCGTGCGTTGCTGATCATGCGGTCCAGGTGCTCCTGGAAGCGATGGCGGTTGTAGAGACCGGTGAGGGCGTCGTGCTCGGCGAGGTAGGCCAATTGTGCCGCGGTCTGGCGTTCCTGGGTGATGTCTTCGAAGATCCACAGCCGACCTATGATGCGGCCACTCGGCTTTCCTACCGGGTAGGATTGCTGGGTCAGGGTGCGGCCGTCCTGCAGTTCCAGTTCCAGGGTTTCATCGATGGCGTGCTTGTCCGTGATGTCGAGAATATACCGGGATGCATGTTCCGGACCAGCGAACCGTAGAGGAGAATGGTGCAGTGCTTCGCGACAGGGGTGGCCGATCAGGTTCACGTTCGCGCCGATGGTCCACATGGTACGAAAGGCCGGGTTGACATACTCGACGAGGCCGTCCTGGTCCGTGAACAGGATGCCGAAGCGCATGGCCGACAGCAGGGCGGCCATGCGATCCTGTTCGCTCTGCGCCAGTTGCAGCAGCTCCATCTGGCGTTGTTCCGAAGCGCTCAACTGGTCCAGGGCGAGCATCAGCGCATCCTTGGCCTGCCGGCGTGGGGTGATGTCATGGCTGATGGCCACGAAACGGGGGGTCTCTCCCCCGGGCGCGACATACTGCAGGAAGATTTCCACCGGGATATCTCGACCGTTGCGGGTGCGGTACCGGGTTTCGAAACGCAGGCTGTCCAGTTCTCCGCTTTGCAGGGGCGAAACGAGCCTCCGGAAGTTCGCTTCAGGATAATCCGGCTTGATATCGTAGGGATGCAGGCCGAGCAATTGCTGACGGGTGTAACCCGTTTGATCCAATGCGCCCTGGTTCACATAAATGAAACGCAGGCTGTCTGCGTCAAAAAAGAACACCGCATCGAGGGTGAGATCCAGCGTGGCCCGAAAGGCGTCATTGCCCATCACCTGGAGGGGAGAAATCATCGATCGGACTCCGGTGGGAATCAAACATACGTCAAGAATAGCAAGCCACCGGCAACTTGCCACTCAGAGGAGTGAACGGGTATGGAAAAGGCTCGACCGGTTCACATATCCCGGTTGGGCCGCGGGCGGAAATACAGGTCGGCGTACCAGGCGAACAGGGAATACAGCAGGGCCGCCAGGGCGATGCGGAAGTGCGTGCCACCGGTCTGCCACTGTTCCAGTGCGCGCAGGGAGTCACCGCCGGTGCCTGCCAGGAACGCGCCTGCCAGTACCAGCAGGCCGGCACACAGGTTCAACAGCAGGAAGAGACGCAGGGGGTTGCGGACGATGCGCTTCATGGTCAGGGCCTCCGGGCTGGTCACGATGTGAGTACAGCCTGCCACGGCGGACCAGATCCGGCTTTGATCCAGGTCAAACGGGGCCGGGGTGCAGCGGGCGTGGCCGGTCCAGGCCGTAGCCCTGCCCATAGTCCACGCCCATGCTTCGCAATTGATGGATGATTTCATCGTTTTCCACGAACTCCGCCACGGTGCGGAGATGCATCACGTGGCCGATGTGGTTGATGGCCTCCACCATGGCATGGTCGACGGCGTTGCCCACCATGTCGCGCACGAAGTTGCCGTCGATCTTGAGGAAGTCCACCGGCAGCGCCTTGAGGTACATGAAGGAGGACAGGCCGCTGCCGAAGTCGTCCAGGGCGAAACGGAAGCCGATCTTCTTCAGTTCGCCGATCAGCTCCGTGGCCTCCACCAGGTTGCGCACCGCCGCCGTTTCGGTGATCTCGAAGCAGACCCGCTCCGGCGCGACCCCATATTCGCGGAAGGTGCCGACGATGAAATCACGCAGACCCTTGCAGTCGCTGACCGAGGCGCCGGACAGGTTGATGTTGTAGACCGGTTCCCGGTCCTGTTCGCCGCTTGCCTGGATCCATTCACACACGCCACGGATTACCCAGCGGTCGATCTCGGGCATGAGGTTGTAGCGCTCGGCCGCCGGGATGAAACTCATGGGTGGCACCAGGCCGCCGTATTCATCGCGCAGGCGCAGCAGGATTTCACGATGGCGCGGACAGTCCCTGCCCAGGGGCACGATATCCTGGACATGGAGCTCCAGGCGGTTTTCCTTCAAGGCCAGCTGCAGGCGCGAGACCCACTGCATCTCACCGTGGCGGCGTGCCAGTTCGATGTCACCGGGCTGGAACAACTGCACCCGGTTGCGGCCCTTTTCCTTGGCCGTGAAGCAGGCGGCATCGGCCTCGCTGAGGATTTCGGCGGGACTGATACTGTCCGCGGTAATGGGCACCAGGCCGATGCTGCAGGCCAGTTCGAAACTGTTGCCTTCCCAGGAGAAATGGAACTGCTTGATGACATTGCGGATGGTCTCCGCCACCCGTTCCGCGCGTTCCAGCGGACAGTTGTTCAACAGCAGACCAAACTCGTCCCCGCCCAGGCGGGCCAGGGTGTCGGTGTCGCGGATATGGCGCTGCAGCAGGTAAGTAAGCTGGCAGAGCAGCTTGTCACCGACCACGTGGCCGCAGGTATCGTTGACCACCTTGAACTGATCGAGGTCGATATAACAGAGGGCATGCTGCTCGCCGCGCCGTCGCGCCCGGGTCAGCAGGCCCGTGAGGCGCCGGTCGAACTCGCGCCGGTTGGCCAGCCCGGTCAGGGCGTCATGGCTGGCGTAATGGGCCAGCAGGTGACGAGTGCTGCTGTTGGCGGTGACATCGTAGAACACCATGACCGCGCCCACGATACGACCCTCGCTGTCGTGGATGGGGGCGGCGGAATCCTCGATGGCGATCTCCTGGCCATCGCGCCGGCGCAGCACCGTGTTGTCCTTGAGCGCGATGATGCGCCCCAGGCGCAGGCATTCGGAAATGGGGTCTTCCTCGGTTTCGCGGGTATAGCCGTTGATGAAACGCAGCACATCCCCCAGGTGGCGGCCCTCGGCCTCGGCGCTGGACCAGCCGGTGTACTGCTCGGCGATGGGGTTGAGGTATTCGATCATGCCGTCTGCATCGGTGGTGATGACGGCATCACCGATGGAATGCAGGGTGACCTCGGCCATCTCCTTTTCCCGGAACAACTGGTTCGCGGCCTGGCGCACCTTGAAGATGACCAGCAGGGCCAGGCCCACGGCCAGCAGCGCCACGATCCCGTGGCGCAGCATGTGCCAGAGGCTCTGGCGCCGGATCTCCCCGGCGATTTCATCGGAGATTTGCGCGCCGACATCGGCCAGGAGCAATACGGAATTGATGGCTTCGGTGGCGCGCTGTACCCACTCATGACCGCTGAGCGGATAGGCGCCAGTGTCCGCGGCCCCGTAGACCGCATGCCGGGTTTCATTGAAACGGTTGTAGAACCGTGCCTGCATCTCCCGCTCGGCGGTCTGCAGGCGCGGGTCCATGCCGGGCTTGTGTATCAGGGAGCGGACCTCGTCGAGGTTGTGCTCCACCACGCCGCGATACGAACGCAGGAGATCCCCGACCGCCTCGGGGATGGGCTCGCGGCGGCTGACATAATAGGCCAGCACACCCCGTTCCAGGCCGGCGTATTCCGACACCAGCCAGATCCAGTGGCGCAGGGACAGGTTCAGCCAGGCCATTTCGTTATGCCAGCTTTCGTCCTCGAAGGCGGCGCCGCGCAGCTTTTCCAGACTGGCATTGAAGCGGGCCACATGTTCGATCCAGGCCGGGATCTCGATACCGCGTGTCCCCGTGGCCAGGAAGCGGTCCACCTCGGCGCGTGCCGCCACCAGTTCGCCATGCCGCTGCTCCGCTTCCTCCAGGGCGAGACGGAGGCGGTTTCCTCCTTGCAGGGCGCGGGCGGTCGCCAGGGTCATCACACCCAGGCGCTCGGCCTCGGCGCGGATTTCCAGCATCGTTTTTTTGATTTCGGGATCCAGGGGCGGGCCATCCCCCAGCGCCGCGGCCGTGATGCCGCGTTCCATGGCGGTGACGGCGGAGGCGCGAATGAGGTCGTTGCCCAGGCTGTTGACGGCCTGGACGACGCGGGCGCCATGGTAGTCGCGTACCGCCTCCCGGCCCGCATCCAGGGTCAGGCCCAGCACCAGCAGCACGAACAGGGCATTGGCGACGCCGATGACCTTGCGCGGACCGGCACCCGCGTACAAGCCCCGCACACGCGGCAATGCGGCTTTGATCGATTTCATGGCATGCCCCCGGGGCGAATGCATAATCTGGCGGGGACGGGGCCAGCGAAAGGGTATAGCTATTCTAGCGGGAAAAACCCGTCCTGCTTGAGGCAGATTGCCCGCGGGTGGGGCGCAGGGGCATGACCCAGGTCAATTCCAGGCGGGAAATGTCAGAAATACTCGAGCACCTTCCTGCGCAGACGTTGGTATTCCTCTTCCGACACCAGTCCATCCTGGCGCAACTGCTCCAGCTGCTGGAGCTTGGCGCGCACCCCGGGCGGGTTCGCGGGCGGGGTGTCGGCGGGCGCCGGTTCCGCCGCGGGCGCGGGGGGGCTGTTCTTGCCGTTGGACTCCACCAGCACGGCCGGGTCGCAATCCAGTTCCGCATGGATTTCGTCGGGGATGCTGCGCCGGTGGATGGGCACGCGGTACTCGGCGCAGCCAGGCTTGCTCAAATGCACGGCCATCCCGATATAGGGCTGCTCCGGACGATACAGGGCGGGGAAGGCGTCCCGTACCCGCAGGCGCAGGGGCGTCACCCCCCAGGTCTTGCCCAGGGCCATGACCGCCGCCCCCGAGGGCTCGGAATGGATCAGGATCTCGGCATCGCGCTCCAGCGGGTTGGCCGGCAGGGTGGCGGGGAGCAGCAGGGCGGCGGCCGGGATCACCAGGACCATAAGGAATGAGCGGCGGGGGAGGTGTCGGGCACTGCGAGGCTTCAAGGGCGCGTCTCCATGGCTGGCAACACATCAAGGGGCCGATTGTAGCGCGCCCGGAAATGGCTTGCATAGCAAGGAGTTCCTTCCCAAAACCCCCATTGCCATTGAAAGCCGCCGCCGGCTGGTTTACCCTTCGCGTTTCCCCGAACCGGGGAAAAGCCTTCCTGAAGTGGCGTGCCCGTCCGGTAGCACAAAAATCAGGTTCCTGGAGAGGTGTCCGAGCGGCTGAAGGAGCACGCCTGGAAAGTGTGTATACGGCAACGTATCGCGGGTTCGAATCCCGCCCTCTCCGCCAAATCAAAGTAAAAAGGGGCCTTTTTGGCCTCTTTTTACTTTGATCCGGTTGGTGGATTCGAAGCCGCGATCTTCAATTGGCCGGGTTCGACGGAGCGATCGAAGATCGCGGAGAACGGCCGCAGGCCGGCCCCGAAGGGGCGAGCGCGCAGCGCGAGTAATCCCGCCCTCTCCGCCAAATCGAAGAAACGAAGGGGCCTTTTGGCCCCTTTTGCGTTTCTTGCGACAAATCACCAGGTTGCCATTGCGCCCCGGTCTGGGCACCTGTAGGAGCGGCCTTCGGCCGCGAACCGTCATGGCACAGAGCTTCGCGGGCGAAGCCCACTCCTACAGGCGAAATTCTGCCATGATTGGGTTCACTAAGCCCACAACAAGAGCCGGCAAGGAAACACATGGAGATCATTCCGGTCTTGATCCAGGCGCTGACCGCCTGGTGGTGGTTGCTCCCGGTGGCATTAGTGCTCGGAGTGTCGAGACTGCCAGTCGTCAAGGGCTATTTCGGCGAATGGCTGGTGAGGATAACGGCCTGGCTATCGCTGGATAAGGAAATCTATCGATCACTACATAACCTCATCCTGAAAACGAAAGACGGTACCACCCAGATCGACCATGTAATCCTGTCCTCGTTCGGGATCTTCGTGGTCGAGACGAAGAACATGGCCGGCTGGATCTTTGGCGGCGAGCATCAGGCGCAATGGACGCAGAAGCTCTACCGCAAGACTTTTCGATTCCAGAACCCGCTGCGACAGAACTATAAACACGTGAAAGCGGTGGAGGAAGTCCTCGGTGTTTCGCCCGATACGGTGCATTCCGTCGTTGTATTCATGGGTGACGGAGTGTTCAAGACCCCGATGCCGGATAACGTGACTCGTGGCATCGGGTATATCCACTACATCAAACGCCATACCAGCCCGGTGTTCTCCGAGCAGCAGCTGCAGGCACTTATCGACGCATTGGAATCCGGCCGACTCCAGCCGTCCCTGCAAACCCATCGCGACCATGTCGCCAATTTGAAAAAACGCGCTGATCCTGCCGCGAACCGCGACTGTCCCTCCTGTGGGAGCCCCATGGTTGTCCGCACAGCGCGCCGCGGGGGCAGGGCAGGGCAGCAGTTTTGGGGGTGTTCCCGCTACCCGAAGTGCCGGGTTGTGCAGGAGGTTGGTTAGGGTGACGAGCCGGTGAATCTCAGGATAGTGTGGGCTGGGCAGGCGGTGGTGTACGGGAAATGCTGTGGTGATAATCAATATTACAAATAATAACAAATAGTTAGTCGTGGTCAGGTAGGGGTTTGGCGCAGCCCGGCGGCCACCAACAACCATGGGCCTGGCTGCGTGCCCAATACCCTGGAAATGGCTCTGCAACATAAAAGAGGAGTGCTGTATAGTTAGGCGCAACACATGTGCAGCTGAGCGTAACTTAATAATTATCATAAATATTTCATGTTATCAGCCAAGACTTCCTCGTTATCTTTTAGGATTAACTCCAGCCTCAGCAAAGAGGTGCTTCCCACTGCTGCCTCTCAAAAACACAGTTTCATCTCCAAATTTGCGAAGGTGTTGATCCGTGATCATTGCGGGTGGAACGGGGTTGTGCTCCCCGAGCAAGGCGACTTGTTCGATGGCGCAAAGCGTGACTGCAGCGGAAAAGACTGGAAATGATTTGCTCCACAACAGCAATGCGTATTAATAACAAGCTCGAAGAGTAAACAAAATGGAATTATTAAAGCAGGCAATCCTAAAACACCTCCCGTCAGATGGCAGCCAAGTCGGCAATCTAAGCCTGATGAAACAGCTGCGCGAATCCGGGCTGGAACTCAGCGACGAGCATTACGAAGCCGCCAAGGAAAGCCTTATTGCCGAGGGCATGATCGCCAGAGGCCGCGGGCGTGGTGGGGCGGTATATCGTGTAGAGGTGACTGACTTTGACCTGCGCACCCAACAAGCAGCGCCGGAAACGCCGGCGGTCAAGAAACAGACGCCTTCCAAAAAGCAAACAGCCGGCAGGAAAAAACCAGGTGAGTCCGCAGAGGTGTTGAGTTATCGCTACGATGACAAGCGTACCAACAATCCGCATGTGGGGATGGTCGATACCCATTCGGATGGGGTGGAGGAGCAGAAGACCTGGGCCTATGACCCGCATATCGACCCGGCGCTGAATTTTGACAGTGCCCGTGCGCAGGTGGAGACGCTGATCGACGATGCCCTGGCCTCAGGGGATGCGGAGCACATGCAGGCGGCGCTGGAACAGCTCAAGCGCATGCAGTCGCCGTATTTGAACTGGTGTGGAAAGGCAGAGCGCACCAGCTTTGAAGTGGATACCGTGTCGCTGCATGTGCATGAGCGGCTGGACCCGGCGACAATTCTGGCTGCGGTGCAGAAGCAAATCAAGGACAGCAAGGGCAAACCCGGCGCAGCGTTTCAGCCGGATCTGTTTCATGCGCCGTTTGAAAACCTGCCGCTGCGCGAGGCCATCGACTTTTACAAGCACGAGCGCGACTGGGCCAACCGGTTGATTGCCGGCGATTCGCTACTGGTGATGAACTCACTGTTGCAGAAGGAAAGCATGGCCGGGCAGGTGCAGATGATCTACATCGATCCGCCTTACGGCATCAAGTACGGCTCCAACTTCCAGCCCTTCGTCAACAAGCGCGACGTGAAGGACCGCAAGGACGAAGACCTGACTCAGGAGCCGGAGATGATCAAGGCCTTCCGCGACACCTGGGAGTTGGGTATTCACTCCTACCTTACTTACCTGCGCGACCGGTTGCTACTGGCGAAGGAGCTGTTGCACGAGTCGGGGAGTGTATTTGTGCAGATTTCAGATGAAAATCTGCACCATGTACGTGAAGTGATGGACGAGATATTTGGACCAAATAACCTTGCAGGCTTGATAACATTTACCAAGTCAACAGGATTGGGTGCAAAAGGACTTCCTGCACGGTGTGATTATATTGTTTGGTATGCAAAGAATCTCAATGAGTACAAATATCGGCAGATATTCATCCAAAAAAATATCGGTGAGACAGGAGCATCCCAGTATGACTGGGTACAAAAGGGAAACGGCGAACAACGTAGGATGCTTGCAAACGAACACCTGGAACAATCAGACAGGCCATTTCATATCGGCGACGCATCTGCGATGTTTACCACCCCCCATCTTGCGTTACCAATAAATTTCAAGGGCAGGAAAGTATCAGCGCCAGCAAATAGGCAGTGGCAGACAACTGCAGAGGGTATGCACCGACTTGCTAAGACGAATAAATTGCTATTAGTTGGTAATAGCATGCGATATGTAAGGTTCTATGACGATTTTCCTGTATATCCGATTGACAGCCTGTGGACCGACACCGGAGTTTCTGGGTTTGGTGATACAAAGATATACGTTGTTCAAACAAACCAAAAGGCAATTGAACGCTGCCTCCTAATGACTACCGACCCCGGTGACCTGGTGCTGGACCCGACCTGCGGTTCTGGCACCACGGCCTTCGTCGCCGAAAAGTGGGGCCGGCGCTGGATCACCTGCGACACTTCGCGCGTGTCGGTGACGCTGGCCAAGCAGCGGCTGATAACCGCGAGCTACGACTACTACGAACTCAAGTATCCGCAGGAAGGGCTGCGCGGCGGTTTTATCTACAAGACCGTGCCGCATGTCACGCTCAAATCCATCGCCAATAATCCGGAGATCGACGAGATTTACGAGCGTATGCATCCGGCGATTGAGGCGGCGCTGACGGCGTTGAATAGCGCCCTCACCCCAGCGCCTCTCCCGAAGGGAGAGGGGCTTAAAGAATGGGAAGTGCCATTCGACTTTCCGGCCGAGGGTGATCAGGCCTGGCCGGAGGCCGCGCGCAAAGCCTTCAATGCCTTCCACGCCGCACGCCAGGCGATGCAAAGACAGATGGACGATTCCATCGCCGCCCACGCAGGGCAGGAAGTGCTGTATGACCAGCCGATGGTGTCCAAAAACAAGCTGCGCATCACCGGGCCGTTTACCGTGGAGGCCGTGCCCTTTGCCACGGTGCTGGGGTTGGATGAGGCCGAGCAACCCAGGGAGGCCGATGTGGCGGTGGCGCGTTCCGGTGCCACCGCACGCCAGGGCCAGTG
>SWBZ01005013.1_pt1 | contig 30729 bp, 28 predicted proteins | sample 4693031 | NCBI WGS metagenome assembly SWBZ01 (sample SAMN10267274, study PRJNA491770) | bioreactor metagenome | isolation source: DHS bioreactor inoculated with | place: Japan: off Shimokita Peninsula
CGGCGGACTCACCCCATGACCCCCACCGAATGTCCGAAGAGCCGGTTTTCTCGGGAGTCGAGAGGCCGTCGAGTTCACCGGCCAGGCTGAGCACCGGCAACCCGGAAGCGCTGAGGTCGTTCGCGCAGTAGGAAGCGAACAGAATCAGCGCCTCGGCATCCTGCGTCAGCTGGCAGGCGCGAACCCCGCCGAGTGAGTGACCGCCGACGGCCCAGGTGCCGACGTCCGGGGCAAGGCTCGTGAACGCGTCAAGCGGCCTGAGGTCGAAAAATGCGAGGTTCAACCACGGCTTGGTGATCACCCACTGTGGTCCCTGATTCGACGATGCCTGAGAGCTTCGCGGCATACGCCCACGGGTCGACCTTCGCACCCGGAATGAAGACGAGACCGTCGCCGGTCGCGCCCTTGACGGGTGCACGCACGATGGCTGCCGAATCGTCTGTGATCGAGATCGCAGGATTGGCCTTCACGGCAGCAAGCGGCCCGGGTTCTGCCGCCATCACGCCCACCTGCGAGTAGATGACGATCCCCACGATGGCGACGATCAGCAGGATGCCGAGACTGGCCCCTATCCATCCGATGATGCCCACCGCGCGCGAGCGGCGTCGTCGCTGGGGCGGGGCAGAGTCGGCATCCACCCTGTGAGCCTAGTCAGCCACAGCAGGATCAGCCGTCGATGACCGCGGCCAATTCGTCGAGGAAACCGGCGAGATCCGTCGACCGACGGACGATGCGCTGCACGCTCTCACGCTCGGAGAACACCTCGACGAACTGCTCGAAGACCGTCTGGAACGCGGCGCGGTCGGATTCCGAGAACGCCACCAGCGCGACAACCTGAACGCGCGAGTCACCCCAGGCGATCGAGCTCTCGGAGACACCGACCGAGATTGCCGTTCGCGTTGCCGTCATCCCGATCGCGTGAGGAACGGCGAGGGCATCCGTGAACGCCGTCGACGAGAGCTGCTCACGGTGGATCGCGCGCTCGATATAGTCCTGGTCGATGACGCCCTCCTCGACCAGAGGTGCGCCCAGCAGCCGGATCGCGTCTTCCTCACTGCCTGCCGCGGCGAGCTCCCGACTGAACGCACCGGCGACGAAGTAGCGCGCGAGGTCCGCGCGCAGCCGTGCCAGGCGCCGCCCGCGACGGATGCGGCTCGCAGCCCCTTGGACGCGATCGACGTCGTTCTCGGTGAGAAACGGCTGCACCCTGACGATTCGCTCCGACGGCGTCGGCGGGTCGATCGTCGAGAGCACGAGGTCGGTGTGGATCGCATCCCAGTCGGGGTCGGCGCGGGTGTCGACGCCGATGACCTCGATCGCGCGGCCAAGAGAGCGGTCCACGCTCGAGCGCAGCAGTTCATGCAGCTCGTAATACCCGGGACAGACGATGGTCGCGGTCAGCAGTTGTTCACTGCGGCGGCTGCGTTCCAGTCGCCCCCCGACGTGCATCGCGATGTAAGCGATCTCGTCATCGAGCAGTGGAATGCCGAGCCGCTCGTGAAGCTGACCGGCGATGTACACGGCGACCTCGAACACCATCGGGTAGCTCGTCTTCAGCGACCGGGTGAGCGGGTTTCGAGACCATGCCTGGGCGGCGGCGCGCTGCCGGAGGTTCTGCACGTGGAGGGCGAGGCGCACGACGAAATCCTCGTGTGCAATGTCGACGAGAAACTCGGATGCCGCGTCCTGGACGATGTCACGCACGACCTGTTCGAGGTGGGGATCGAGGTTTTCCCGCGCCCGCTCGCTCGGCGCGGCGGCTCCCGGAGCGACCACTCGCGTCAGGACGAGGATCGCGAGATGATCGAGATCACCGTGTCCGAGCTCGACCCCGATGTGCTCGCGCACCAACGCATCGAGGACCGCGGCTACCGAACGGCGATCCTCAGAGATGGGCGAGCCGGTGGTCGCTTCCAACGAGCGGCCTTGGGAGGCCCGGTCGGCGGTGATGGCGATGTGCATCAGCACGTCGGCGATGCCGAACTCGTTGACGTAGTACCCGAGCTCACCCATGCGGGCGACAAGCGCGGGCTTGAACGGCCCGAACACATTGGCGCCCATGGAGGATCCGCCGAGGGATCGGCGCAGCGCATCGAAGTCGAACGCGCCGGCTTCCATCTCGTCGTGCGCGAGCGAACTCAGCAGTCGCCGCTGCGCGACTTCCGTACCGCGAAGACGCGCGATCGAAGCCGACCGTTCGAGAGTGATGCCGGTGCCCCCGAGCAGGCTCCGCACTCGGCCCAGATCTGCCTCGAGTGTCGCGGGGCTCACATGCAGCTCGTCGGCGGTCTCGAACACGTCGATACCGGCCGGATCGTTCAGGAGCGCTCGGACGAGCGTGTGGAGCCGGTCTCGCGGCGTCCCGGCGTCAGCTGCCGCCGACGCGCGGAGTGCTGCTGCGGCGTCGACGCCGGCGCGATACCCGGACGGGCCCGACTCGATCGCGGCGCCCGATGGGACGCGCGCGTTGACGGCGGTGACATACGAACGGATGCTGCGCGGGGTCACACCGAGGGCGTCGGCGAGGGTCGCGGCAGTGACCCACTCGCCCTCGCGGACGAGCAGGCTCAGCATCCGGTCTTGTCGTGGTCGTGTCACCGAACTCCTCGCGCGAGGTCGCACCAGGCGCGTCCTCGACCGTGTCAGTCAATCATGACGAGCGCTCGCGCAGTGCTCCGGGGGCGGAAACGCTCTTCCGCCCCCGCGGAAAAAGGACTGGTTGTTGCCTCTCAGCGTTCTCACAAGAATCGATCCGAAGGAGGCGGGTCGATGAGGATCCTCGTGGTATGCGGCGCAGGTGCGTCCAGCACATTCGTCGCACAGCGGCTCAGAAGCGCCGCCGTGCGAAGCGGCGTACCCCTTGAGGTTGCTGCGGGAACCGAGGACACCCTCGCGGGTCTCACTGAGCCCGTGGACATCGTGCTTGTGGGCCCTCATCTCGAATCCGCCTTCGATCGGGTCCGCGCCGTCGCGAGCGTCGCGGGGTCAATCGCGGTGCTTCTTCCGTCCGATGCCTTTGAAGACCGCGATGGTTCGCGGATTCTTCAGCTCGTCACCGCGGCTCGCGCCGCATCCGCCACCGAATAGCCAGTTCCAGGGAGGGAACCATGTCTGAGATCACCCGCACCGTCCGCATCGGCTCGTCACACGGCCTGCACGCACGCCCCGCAAAGCTGTTCGCCCAGGCCGCGAAGGATGCCGGCATTCCGATCACGATCGCGAAGGATGCCGGGGCTCCGGTGAACGCGGCGAGCATCCTCGGTGTCATCTCGCTCGGCGTCGAGCACGGCGACTACGTCACGCTGACCGCCGACGGTGACGGCGCGGAGGCGGTTCTGGACACACTCGCGGAACTGCTCACCACCGACCACGACGCCGCCTGATCATGGCGCAGTTGCGAGGAGTCGGCATCGGCCTGGGCGTTGCCCAGGGCCCCGTCGCACGGATGGCGGAACCCCTGCCCGCACCCGATGACACCCCGAGCGCCATCGGGGTCGACGCGGAGCGCTCCCGGGTCCAGGAGGCGCTCGCGGCTGTCGCGCGGGAGCTCGAGAAGCGCGGAGAGCAGGCGGGGGGAGCGGCTCAGGAGGTGCTCGAGGCGCAGGCCATGATGGCCGAGGACCCGACGCTCACCGATGAGGTCGATGAGTCGCTCGCGCAGGGCAAGACCGCCGAGCGTGCCGTGCACGAGGCGTTCGCGTCCTTCCGCGCTCAGCTCGAAGCTGTCGGCGGCTACCTCGGCGAGCGTGCCGCTGACCTCGGCGATGTCGCGCAGCGTGTGATCGCTCGGCTGCAGGGTGTTCCCGCCCCCGGAGTTCCCGAGCCGGGGCATCCGTTCGTTCTCGTCGCCAAAGACCTTGCTCCAGCCGACACCGCCCTGCTCGACCTCGATCAGGTCTTGGCGCTGGTGACCACGGAGGGCGGCCCGACCTCGCACACCGCGATCCTCGCGCGCGAGAAGGGCATCGTGGCGGTCGTGGGTGTTGCGGGCGCCGCCGACCTGGTCGACGGCGAGACCGTGATCGTGGATGCCGCGGCCGGCGCCGTCACGACTGAACCGACAACCGACGAATTGACTCGGGCCGAGAACCGGGCGAACGCGCGGGCGGCAGCAGCGGGTGCCCCGATCACCGCTGGAGCTCTTGCCGACGGCACGCCGGTGCCACTTCTGGCGAACCTCGGAAACCCGGCTGGGGCTGCCGAAGCCGTCGCGCTCGGGGCCGAGGGTGTGGGCCTGTTCCGCACGGAGTTCCTCTTCCTCTCCGCCAGCTCGGCGCCCACTGTCGAGCAGCAGCGTGCCTCGTACGCCGAGCTCCTCGCGGCGTTTGCTGGCAAGAAGGTCGTGGTTCGCGTCCTGGATGCCGGAGCCGACAAGCCCCTGCCCTTCCTCAACGACGCCCACGAAGAGAATCCTGCGCTGGGCCTGCGCGGCCTGCGGGCGCTGCGGGCCAGCGAAGACATCCTGCGTGAGCAGCTGACAGCCCTGGCAGAGGCCGACGCGCAGACGCGCAAGGCCGGCTCCGGCGCTGACCTGTGGGTCATGGCTCCCATGGTCTCGACTGTGGATGAGGCCGAGTACTTCACCGCCATCGCACGGGAATACGGCATCCGTACCGCCGGTGTCATGGTCGAGGTGCCCTCATCCGCCCTCATGGCCGAGCAGATCTTCGCGCACGCGGACTTCGCGTCGATCGGCACGAACGATCTGACGCAGTACACGCTCGCCGCCGACCGCCTGCTCGGTTCGGTCGCGGGATATCAGGATCCGTGGCATCCGGCTGTTCTCCGACTCATCCGCGAGGTCGGCGCTGCCGGTGCGCGGACAGGCAAGCCCGTTGGGATCTGCGGCGAGGCAGCAGCCGATCCGCTGCTGGCCGTCGTGCTCGTCGGGCTCGGCGCTACCTCGCTCTCGATGGCGCCCACGGCGCTCGCCGACGTGCGCGCGACCCTGCTCACCTACTCCCTCGACGATGCCCGGCGCATCGCCGAGGCCGCGATGGCCGCAACGGATGCGGCAACCGCACGGGAGGCGGCACACGCAGCCTCCGACTCACAGAAAGAGAGAATGCAATGACAACGACGTCGCCTGGAGTGGCGAAGCAGGGAGGCGCCCGAGTCGCAGTTCAGCGATTCGGTACCTTCCTCTCCGGCATGATCATGCCGAACATCCCCGCGCTCATCGCGTGGGGTATCTTCACCGCGTTCTTCATCGGTGTCGGCTGGACGCCGAACGCGGATCTCGCGACCATCGTGGGTCCCTTCATCCACTACCTGTTGCCGATTCTGATCGCCTACACCGGCGGAACCATGGTGTACGGCGTCCGTGGGGGCGTCGTCGGTTCCATCGCGACGATGGGTGCGATCGCGGGCTCCGACCTGCTGATCGCGAACTTCAATGCGGCGCTCCCCGAGGGGGCTGATCAGCTCGGTCAGATCCACATGTTCATCGGTGCGATGATTCTTGGTCCTCTCGCAGCTTGGACCATGAAGCTGCTCGACAGCCTGTGGGAAGGCAAGGTCCGCGCTGGCTTCGAGATGCTCGTGAACATGTTCTCGGCGGGAATCTGGGGCTTCGTCATGGCGGTCGTGGGGTTCTACCCGATCGCCTGGCTGGTGAACGGGATCATGCAGGTGCTCGGCAACGCCGTGAACTGGCTGGTCGACATGAACCTGCTGCCGCTGACGAGCATCATCATCGAGCCGGCGAAGGTGTTCTTCCTCAACAACGCCATCAACCACGGCGTGCTGACCCCCCTGGGTCTGTCGGAAGCAGCCGAGAGTGGATCGTCGATCCTGTTCCTGCTCGAGGCCAACCCCGGCCCCGGCGTCGGACTGCTGCTTGCCTTCACATTCTTCGGTCTCGGCGCAGCTCGCGCGTCGGCCCCGGGTGCTGCGATCATCCAGTTCTTCGGCGGTATCCACGAGGTGTACTTCCCGTACGCGCTCATGAAGCCTGCCCTGATCCTCGGTCTGATCGCCGGTGGCATGACCGGGGTCACGACCAACATGCTGCTCGGTGGCGCCCTGCGCGCACCGGCGGCGCCGGGAAGCATCATCGCCGTGATGCTTCAGACTGCTCCCGGGGCGTACTTCGCCGTCATCCTGTCTGTCGTTCTTTCGGCGGCCGTGACCTTCCTGGTCTCGGCTCTGATTCTGCGGGCCTCGCGCAAGCGTGATCTGCAGGCTATGGCAGACACCGACGACGCGTTCGGTGCCGCGATCACGCAGAGCGAGAACGCCAAGGGCAAGGAGTCGGCTTACCTCCAGGGTCTGCGTTCCGAGCGCGCCGGAGCGGCGACCGCCCAGAAAGAGATCAAGAACATCGTGTTCGCGTGCGATGCCGGCATGGGCTCGTCCGCGATGGGCGCGAGCGTGCTGCGCAACAAGATCACCAAGGCGGGGATCACCGATGTCACGGTCACCAACAAGGCGATCGCGAACCTGGATGACTCGGCAGATCTGGTGATCACGCAGAACCAGCTCACCGACCGGGCTCGGCAGAAGACTCCGGATGCCGTGCACGTGTCGGTCGACAACTTCATGAACTCGCCGCGGTACGACGAGGTCGTGGAGTTGGTGCGCGACCAGCACCAGGATGGTGCATAACCGATGAGTCGGTGCGGGGCGGCGCACACCGCCCCGCACCCTCATCCATCGTCTCGTCACCCGGATGCGACGAGACTGCGATTATTCGGGGAGGAAGGTTTCATCATGACCAGTGAGGTTCTCACGAGCGACCGTGTGCGGATCCACGCGGGTTCCGCGACGCGGGACGAGGCGATCCGAGAGGCAGCAGACCTGCTGGTTGCAGCCGGAGCGGTGACCTCGGCGTACTTCGACGCGATGCTCGCGCGCGAGCAGGCGGTCTCGACCTACATGGGCAACGAACTCGCGATCCCGCACGGCACGAACGACGCTAAAGATGCCATCCTCGCGTCGGCGCTCTCGGTGGTCCGATACGACGGCGGGATCGACTGGGACGGCGAAACGGTGACATTCGTCGTCGGCATCGCCGGCGTTGGCGACGAGCACCTCGAGATCCTGTCGCAGATTGCGATCCTGTTCTCTGACGAGGGCGACGTGGCGCGGCTGAAGGCTGCCGCGACAAGCGACGACCTGTTCGCCATCGTCTCCGCCGCCGGCGTCTGAGGAAGGGACAGTCATGAAGGCCGTCCACTTCGGCGCGGGCAACATCGGCCGGGGCTTCGTGGGGCTGCTGCTTCACGAGGGCGGCTACGAGCTCGTCTTCTCTGATGTCGCAGCGTCCCTTGTCGATGCGATCAACGCGGCATCCTCGTATACGGTCCACGAGGTCGGCGAGGGTGGTGTCGACAAGACGGTGACGGGGTTTCGGGCGATCAACTCTGCGACCGACCCCGAAGCTCTCGTGGCCGAGATCGCGACGGCCGACGTGGTCACGACCGCTGTGGGCCCCACGGTCCTTCGCTTCGTTGCACCGCACATCGCCGCGGGCCTCGCCGCCCGGGAGGCATCACGGGTGTCTCTGCAGGTGATGGCCTGCGAGAACGCCATCAACGCGACCGACCTGCTGCGTGATGAGGTTGCCGCCGCCGCGGGGGATAGCTGGACTGACCTCCAGAACCGCGCCGTTTTCGCGAACACAGCCGTCGACCGCATCGTGCCGGCGCAACCCGAAGGATCCGGCGTGGATGTCACCGTCGAGCCCTTCTTCGAGTGGGCCATCGAGCGGCCGCCGTTCGGCGACAACCCGCCGCGGATCCCCGGCGCGCACTTCGTCGACGATCTGGCGCCCTACATCGAGCGCAAGTTGTTCACCGTCAACACCGGGCACGCTGCAGCCGCGTACCTCGGCGCTCGGGCAGGGCACGTGACGATCGCGCAGACTCTTGCCGACCCTGCGATCGCAGGGCAGGTCATCGCGGCGCTCGAAGAGACCTCTGCGCTGCTGACAGCCAAGCACGAGCTGCCCGTCGAGGAGCTCGCCGATTATCGTGCGACGATTCTGCGGCGTTTCCAGAACCCGGCGCTGCCTGATACCGTCGGTCGGGTCGGGCGCCAGCCGCTGCGTAAGCTGTCGCGGCACGAGCGGTTCATCGGTCCCGCCGCCGAGGCCGCGGAGCGCGGTATGTCGGTGTCGGGCCTGCTGGCCGCGGTCGGTGCCGCGCTCGAGTTCGACGACCCCGAGGATCCGCAGTCCCAGGAGCTGCAGCAACTGCTTCGAGGCACGGATGCCGCGGCCGCTGTCACCCGGATCACCGGGCTCGGGCCAGAGCATCCGCTTTTCGTCGACGTCCTCGAGGTCGTTCACGCGCGCCAGCGCCAGCTATGACCCGCAGCTAACTCCTCAGTTCTGACCGCATGCCCACCGTTTGTGGCGCGGGATCCGGCATCCGGGCGCGGACGTGAGGAGTTAGCCGCGGCCGACGTCAGCTGACGGCTGCGAGCAGGTCGCGAGCGCCGGCGGCCAGACCGGTCAGGCGCGTGGATGCCGCGTCGGCCGTCTCGGCGCGCACATCCAGATACACCTTGAGCTTGGGCTCGGTGCCGCTCGGACGGATGATGATCCGCGACCCGTCCTCCAGCCATACGCGCAGGACGTCACCGGGCGGAAGGTCATCGACCCCGTTCAGCAGGTCGTCGATTCGCGCCACAGCGATGCCGCCAACGGACGCCGGGGGAGTCGCCCGAAGCGCCGACATCATCGTGCCGATGAGCGACAGGTTGCTCACCCGCAGCGAGATCTGGTCGCTGGCGAACGCCCCGAAGGTCTCGTCGAACTCGGTCAGCAGATCCGCGACAGTGCGACCGGATGTCCGCGCTTCGGCGATCATCCCGAGCATCGCGACGGCTGCCGAGATCCCATCCTTGTCGCGCACGGTCTCAGGATTGACCAGGTACCCGAGAGCCTCCTCGAACCCGAAAATCATCCCCGGAGCCCGGGAGATCCATTTGAAGCCGGTGAGGGTGGCGGCAAAGCCGAGTCCGTAATGCTCGGCGACGGCAGCCAGCCCTGGCGAGGACACCAGCGAGCAGGCGAGGGTTGCGCCGGATGCCGCATCCGCCGCCCGCGCCGCGCGCCACCCGAGCAACAGGCCGATCTGGTTACCGGTCAGCCGGCGCCATCCCTCCGCAGCAGCCGGGTCGGGAATCGCGACAGCCAGGCGGTCGGCATCGGGGTCGTTGGCGAGGATGAACTCCGCTCCGACCTCCCGAGCCGTCTCGAAGGCGAGGTCCATCGCCCCGGGCTCCTCGGGGTTCGGGAACGACACGGTCGGGAACCGCCCGTCTGGCGCGATCTGGGCGGCCACCGGCGTCGGTGGCGGGTATCCGGCAACATCGAGGATGCGCGCAAGCGTCTCCCATCCCACACCGTGCATCGCGGTGTAGACCCACCGCATCCCGTCCGCTCCGGGACCCGCGGGAGCGACCGCCGCTGTAGCCTTGACGTAGGCGTCGACAACGGACTCCGGCGCGATCTCGTACCCCGAGCCGCGCGGCAGATCACGGATGTCGTCACCAGCCACCGCGTCGATGTGAGCCGCGATCTCGGCATCCGCTGGCGACACGATCTGCGACCCGGCGTCAGCGCCGCCGAGATACACCTTGTAGCCATTGTCGTCGGGCGGATTGTGCGATGCCGTCACCATGACACCGGCTGCGGCATCCAGGTGGCGTACGGCGAACGCGAGCACGGGAGTCGGGAGCAGCCGGGGCAGCAGTACGGCGTCGAACCCCGCTCCCGCGAAGATCTCCGCCGAGTCCCGAGCGAAGACATCGGAGTTCCGACGTCCGTCATACCCGATGACCACGCGAGGGGTGGCGTCAGCCCCTGCTCGCTCGCGCAGATACGCGGCAAGACCCGCCGCGGCCTGTGTCACGAGGACCCGGTTCATCCGGTTCGATCCGGCTCCCAGCGCGCCCCGAAGCCCCGCGGTTCCAAACGCGAGACGAGTGCCAAAGCGATCGTCGAGCTCGCCCAGCGCAGCGGCGTCACCGGCATCCGCTGCTTCCAACAGCGCGGCGAGTTCTTCCCGCGTGACCGGATCGGGATCTTGCTCGAGCCAGGCCCGGGCTGTGTCGATCAGCGCCATCACAGCTCGCCGATGACGCGCGCCAGCAGTGCCGAAATCACCGGCTCGGCTTCTTTGCCGGCCTCGATCACTTCTTGATGGCTGAGCGGGGTCGTCTGGATGCCGGCAGCCATGTTCGTGATGAGCGAGAACCCGAGGATCTCCATGCCGGCTTGGCGCGCGGCGATGGCCTCGAGGGCGGTCGACATCCCGACGATGTGTCCGCCGATGGTCTTTGCCATCCGGACCTCGGCCGGAGTTTCGTACTGGGGGCCGCGGAACTGGCAGTACACGCCCTCATCGAGGGTCGGATCCACCATCCGGGCAACGTCTCGCAGTCGCAGCGAGTAGAGGTCGGTTAGGTCGATAAAGGTCGCGCCCTCGAGGGGGGACGCGCCAGTGAGGTTGATGTGGTCGCTGATGAGCACGGGCTGACCCGGCTTCCACGACGGCTTGATGCCGCCAGCGCCGTTGGTGAGCACCATCGTCTTCGCGCCTGTCGCCGCTGCGGTGCGCACACTGTGCACGACGCGGCGCGGCCCGTGACCCTCGTAGTAGTGGGTGCGCGCGCCGATGACGAGCACGTGCTTGCCCTGGGGGGTTCGGATGCTGCGCAGCGACCCCACGTGCCCTTCCAATGCCGGCTTGCTGAAGCCCGTGACATCCGTCGCCGCAATCGTCGCGACGGTCTCGCCGAGGAGGTCGGCTGCCTTGCCCCAGCCGCTTCCCAGGGTCAGTGCGATGTCATGATGCTCGACACCAGTGAGACGAGCGATATCGGATGCAGCGGTGCGCGCGACCTCGAAGGGGTCGGCGTGAGGATCATCGAGCGGGTTGCTCAGCGTGTCTGACATGCTCCCACTCTAGGAACCTTGCGCTGGCGTGAACAACGGGGGCCGTGCTGAAACAATGGACGCATGTCTTTGAGCTTCGAGCGCACCCAATCCGTCGCGATCATCGGCGGGGGCCCCGGCGGATACGAGGCGGCGCTCGCGGCAGCGCAACTCGGGGCGGATGTCACGCTCGTCGAGCGGGCCGGCGTCGGCGGATCCGCGGTCATCACTGACGTTGTGCCGTCCAAGACACTTATCGCGACGGCCGACGCAGCTGTCGCTATCGCCGGCGCCGGCGAGCTGGGTGTGCAGCTGTTCGCCAAGGGTGGGGACGGGCGTCCGCTCAAGCCCGAGATCGCGATCAACCTCGCGCAGGTGAACAAGCGGCTCCTCGCCCTGGCGCGCCAGCAGTCCGAAGACATGCGTGCGTCTTTGCTGCAGGCGGGGGTCACGATCCTCGAGGGGCACGGTCGCGTCGAGGATGACAACGCTGTCGTCGTCTCGACGGGCCCCGGCGGCACGGACTTCGACCGCGTCGAAGCCGACACCCTTGTGATCTCGGTGGGCGCCTCACCGCGGGAGCTTGCCAGCGCCAAGCCCGACGGCGAACGCATCCTGACCTGGACGCAGCTCTACGGCATGAAGACGCTGCCCGAGCACCTCATCGTCGTCGGCTCGGGTGTGACCGGTGCAGAATTCGCCTCGGCGTACATGAACCTGGGTTCCAAGGTCACTCTCATCTCGAGTCGTGATCAGGTTCTGCCGGGTGAAGACAAGGATGCCGCTGCCGTCATCGAGAGCGTCTTCTTGCGCGGTGGTATGACGCTTCTTCCCAAGTCGCGAGCCAAGTCCGTGGTGCGCGAAGGCGACGGTGTGGTCGTGACCCTCTCGGACGGCACCCGCGTCGAGGGGAGCCACTGCCTGATGGCTGTCGGCTCAATTCCGAACACCGCGGGCATCGGTCTCGAACAGGCCGGTGTGCAGCTGACCCAGAGCGGGCACATCCGCGTCAACCGAGTGGCACGAACCTCCGTCCCGAACATCTACGCCGCCGGCGACTGCACGAACTTCTTCCCCCTGGCATCCGTTGCGGCTATGCAGGGGCGCACGGCCGTCTTCCACGCGTTCGGTGATGTCGTCATCCCGCTCGAGAAGCGCCGTATCACCGCCAACATCTTCACGGCGCCCGAGATCGCAACCGTCGGGTGGGGTGAGGAAGACATCGCCGCAGGCCTTATTGGCGGTGTCGTCCACAAGCTGCCCCTGTCGTCGAACCCCCGGGCGAAGATGATGGGGATCTCGGATGGCTTCGTTAAGCTCATCGCCCGCGAGGGCAGCGGCACGGTCGTGGGCGGCGTCATTGTCGGGCCCCGTGCGTCCGAGCTCATCTATCCGATCGCGATCGCCGTCGAGCGTCGCCTCACGGTCGACCAGGTCTCCCGGGTGTTCGCGGTGTACCCGTCGCTGGCCGGCACCATCACGGACGCCGCGCGCGCAATGCACATCGTCGACCGCGACGAGCCCGAAGAATAGGTCGCTCTTCCGTTTCGGTCGCGTCGTCGTGCGGATGGGTCCGGTCTGACCCCACAGATCGGCGCGACTGAGATTCGGCACTCTTCCGTTTCGGTCGCGTCGTCGTGCGGATGATTGCGCGCGCACCTCGCAGGTAGGCGCGACTGAACGGGACGCGGAGGCCGTCTCAGGAGATGGTGAGCAGGGGATGCCCCGCCGACACTGTCGCCCCGGGTGTGGCATTGATCGCGCCGATCACGCCATCCTTGTGCGCCTGAATCGGCTGTTCCATCTTCATCGCCTCGAGAACGAGCACCAGGTCACCCTTGACGACCTGCTGACCGTCCTCGACGGCGATCTTCACAACCGTCGCCTGCATCGGCGCCATCACCGCATCGCCCGAGGCGCCTGACACGGCGTTGCCCGCGTGCGAGCGGCGCGAGGGCGGCACAACAGCGGGGCGCCCGCGGCCGGCAGGTGCCGTCACGACGCGGTCGGGCAGGCTCACCTCGAGGCGCTTTCCGGCGACCTCGACGACCACGGTGTGTCGCGGCTCCTCCGCGCGCGGTGCGCCGATCTCGCCATCCCATGCCGGGATGTCGTTGTCGAATGCGGTCTCGATCCAGCTCGTGTAGACCCCGAACTGACCGTCCTCGGCAGTGAAGGCAGCGTCTCGCACAACTTTGCGGTGGAAGGGCAACACTGTCGGCATCCCGGCCACCTCGAATTCGTCGAGTGCCCGCCGAGCGCGATCCAGCGCTTCGGCGCGATCGCGACCGGTCACGATGATCTTCGCGAGCAGCGAGTCGAACGCACCGCTGACGGAGTCGCCCGCTGTCACGCCCGAGTCGAGGCGGATGCCGGGACCACCGAAGGTCTTGAAGACGTGGATATCGCCGGGCTGGGGCAGGAAGTTCCGACCCGGGTCTTCGCCGTTGATGCGGAACTCGATCGAGTGGCCGACAGCTTCGGGGTCGTCGTAGCCGAGCGCTTCACCCTCGGCGAGGCGGAACTGCTCGCGGACGAGATCGATCCCCGTGACCTCCTCCGAGACGGGGTGCTCGACCTGGAGCCGCGTGTTCACCTCCAGGAACGAGATCGTGCCGTCGGCCCCGATGAGGAACTCACACGTGCCGGCGCCGAGGTAGCCGACCTCGCGCAGGATCGCCTTGGACGACTCAACGAGGATGCGGTGCTGCTCGTCGCTCAGGAACGGTGCCGGTGCCTCTTCGACGAGCTTCTGGTGGCGCCGCTGCAGCGAGCAGTCACGGGTGGAGATGACGACGACGGTGCCCTCGGCATCCGCGAGGCACTGGGTTTCGACGTGACGGGGCCGGTCGAGGTACTTCTCCACGAAGCACTCGCCGCGTCCGAAGGCGGTAATCGCCTCCCGCGTTGCTGACTCGAAGAGCTCGGCAACCTCATCGCGGGATCGGGCGACCTTCAGGCCGCGGCCGCCGCCACCGTAGGCGGCCTTGATCGCGATCGGCAGCCCGTGGGTATCGACGAACGCGAGCACCTCGTCGGCGCCGGAGACGGGACCCGGAGTGCCGGGGGCAAGCGGCGCGCCGACCTTCTCTGCGACGTGGCGTGCGGTGACCTTGTCGCCGAGTGCCTCGATCGCTTCCGGGGACGGGCCGATCCAGGTGAGGCCGGCGCCGATTACGGCACGCGCGAACTCGGCGTTCTCGGCCAGGAAGCCGTAGCCGGGGTGAACCGCGTCGGCACCCGAACGCCGGGCGATCGAGAGGATCTTGTCGATCGAAAGGTACGTGTCGGCGCTCGTCGCGCCCTCCAGGGCGTAGGCCTCGTCTGCGAGGCGGACGTGGAGAGCGTCGCGATCCTGATCGGCGTACACCGCCACCGAGCCCTTACCGGCGTCCCGTGCTGCGCGGATGATGCGGACGGCGATCTCGCCGCGGTTCGCTACGAGGACCTTGGCGATGTGAGGCATGGATGTCAGCCTACCGAGGCCCTAGGGTGCGAAATTGGATTGATCCGACAAGAAACCCCGATGAACGTGCAGCGAGGTCTACGGATGCTGCGCTCAATCCTCTGGGCGATTCCACAGCTCCGTCCACGCGACGTCGAGCTCTCGAGCCAGTTTTCGCAGTGTCGACAGCGACATCCCGACCACTGTCGAGGGGTCGCCCTCAACCCGGGAAATGAACGGGCCACCGAGGCTGTCGACCGTGAACGCACCAGCAACGGCGAGCGGTTCGCCGGTGGCGACGTAGGCCTCGATCTCGGCATCCGTCATGTCGTCGACGAACGTCACCGACGCGCGAGCCACTGCGTGCGCTTCGATCGGAGTCTGGCCCGGGACGACGCGATACATACTGTGCCCGGAGTGCAGGATGCCGGTGCGCCCCCGCATCGCGTGCCACCGCTCAGTCGCCACTGACGGCTCATGCGGTTTGCCCAGGACCCGGCCGTCGAGCTCGAACATCGAGTCGCCGCCGATGACGAGTCCGTCGAACTCCGCGTCGTCGAGCGCGAGCCGCGCGACGACATCCAGGGCCTTGCGCCGCGCGAGCAGCAGCACATGCTCATCGGGCGGCAGCGTTCGTCCTTCCGCGGTCTCGACGGCGTGGATGACCGCGTCTTCGTCGACCTCCGGAGCCATGGTGAGCGGTTCGATACCGGCCTGGCGCAGCAGAGCGCGCCGGGCGGGAGAGGTCGATGCCAGTAGGACGCGCATCGTTCCACGGTAGCGGGCCGTGAGATCCTCGATGCATGACCGGCGAAGTGGGACAGATCGTCGACCTCGAGATCACGGATGCCGCACACGGTGGCGTGTTCGTCGGCAGGCTCGATGGTCGCGTGGTGTTCACGGCAGACGCGATCCCCGGTGAACGGGTACGCGCCCGGCTCACCGACGCCTCGAAGGCGTCATTCTGGCGCGCGGACACCGTCGAGGTGACCGACCCATCGCCCCATCGCCAGCGCCACATCTGGCCTGAAGCCGATGTCGATCGCGATCCCGCAGATCGGCCCGGGGGCGCCGAGTTCGGTCATATCGAGCTCAGCCACCAGCGCGAACTCAAGCGGCACATCCTCGCGACAGCCCTGCAGCGCACCGGCCACCTGGAGGTGCCCGTCCAGTTCGAGGGCCCGCGCGCAGCATCCGTCGGCAACCACGTCGTTGCCGAGCAGCCCGATGGCACGCGGTGGCGAACCCGGGTCTCGTTGCACGTGGACGATGACGGTCGTATGGGTGCGTACGCCGCGCGGAGCCATCGCGTCATTCCGACCGAGAGCATGCCCCTGGCGACGGCCGCGATCGAGCGGGCAGCCGCGGCGCTCGGGCGTCCGGCACCTGGGCGGGTCGACCTGGTCCAGCCCGCCGACGGCCACGTTCGTGTGCTTCCGCGCCCCGACGCCGCCGATCGACGTGGTGGCTCAGCCCGACGACACAGCGAGGTCGTGGTCGAACACGTCGGTGCCCGGCGCTTCCGCGTCGATGTCGGCGGGTTTTGGCAGGTTCACCGCCTGGCGGCATCCACCCTCACAACGGTCGTCGCCGAAGCACTCGCTGACGGTGTCGACCCGGACGGGTGGCACCTCGACCTCTACGGCGGCGTCGGTCTGTTCGGGGCGCTTCTTGGTGACCTGGCCGGCCCCGCGGCGCGTATCACCTCGGTCGAGGGGAACGAGCGGGCCACGGAGCACGCCGGCGAGAACCTCGCCGAATGGGTCGGAGCGCGAGCGGAAACGGCGCGGGTAGACCGGTGGACGAGCGCACTTCGCCAAAAGATCAGCGACCGCGACCGGGAACGGCTCGCGCGCGGAACCGTCGTGCTCGACCCGCCCCGCACGGGCGCGGGTGCTGCCGTGGTCGACGATCTGGCAGCTCTGGGGCCGGCATCCATCGTCTATGTCGCGTGCGACCCGGTCGCTCTCGCCCGCGATCTCGCCCGCTTCGCCGACCACGGATACCGCGCCGACCGGGTGCGTGGCATCGATCTGTTTCCGCATTCGCATCACATGGAGGCTGTCGCACTGCTCCGACGCGATGCTGCTCGGTAGAGTGACCCCATGACGCGGGTGGCTCTGATCGATGACCATGAGTCCGTCCGCTTGGGGGTAGAGGCGGCGTGTGTGACAGACGGGGGTCCTGAGGTGGTTTTCTCGGGAAGCACTGTCACCGAGTACGTCCGCTGGCGGGGCGCCACGAGCGCTCCACCGGTCGATGTGGTTGTGCTCGATCTCACCCTGGGCGACGGGACGACAGTACGAGAAAACGTCGGGCGACTCGTCGCCGACGGGTCCAGCATCTTGGTGCACTCGGTGGCCGATCGGCCCTCGGCCGTGCGAGAAGCCCTCGTGGCCGGCGCCATCGGCGTCGTGAGCAAGGCATCTCCGATCGACGACGTGATTTCGGCGATCCACGCCGTGGCCGACGGCGATCCGCTGAACAACGTCGAATGGGCAAGCGCCATCGAGGGCGATCGTGAGTTCGCCGACGCGCAGTTGTCGGCGAGGGAACGAGATGTGCTGCGTCTGTATGCCGCCGGTTTGCCTCTGAAAGCTGTTGCGGAGCGCCTCGGGATCGCGTACTCCACAGCGAAAGAGAACATCAGCCGCGTGCGGGTCAAGTACGTCGAGGTCGGGAGATCGGCCTCGACGAAGTTCGACCTCATCCGCCGCGCACTGGAAGACGGCCTCGTCTCGGCTGACGGGTTCGCTGCCGGAGCATCGGACAAGCGATGAGCGCCGACACTCACCCCCGCGAGCGAGCGCTGGCCGCCGCGTGGGCGCAGATCCCCCTTGCCCACGATCCGACGGCGGGGCTCGGCTCGTTCACCCGGCGGCGGATCGAGCGGATGATCAGCATCGTCTTGGCTGTCGGATCGCTCGCCCTCGGTGCGCAGGCCTTCGTGGCGGCACTGGGCTCGGTGCAGGAGCCCGAAGCCTGGCACGTGGCTTTCATGGTCGCGAACTTCGGGTCGCTGGCGGCTCTGCTCGTCACCTACGTCGTGGGTCGCAGCATCGCACCTACCGCCATTACCTTCTGCGCCATCTTCGTCGTGACGCTCGTCGCCTGGCCCTTCGTCGTGGCGGGGCAGGACATCCCGCCGTCCGATCCACCGTGGACGTGGTTCCTCGTCAGCGTGGTCACAGCCTCCTCCATCATGTTCCTGCCGTTGGTGTGGCAGATGGCGTGGACGATCTTCGTGCCCGTGCTGTTCGGGATCACCCGCTTGGCCCAGGCTGGGTTCTCCGTCGATTTCTGGTGGCCGACGCTGCTGGATGTCTCGTTCGCCATCATCCTGGGCGGGGTCTTTGTGACCCTGGGGTGGATGTTTCGCTCGATCGCCGACAATGTCGACGAGTCCCGCCGCACTGCGGTGGAGACGTACACCGCCGCGGCGGTCACCGAAGCGGCTGAAAGCGAGCGCGTCGCTGTCGCAGCCCTCATGCACGACAGTGTCCTCGCGGCGCTCATCGCCTCTGAGCGTGCGCAAACCCCCCGCGAGCAGGGCCTTGCCGTAGCGATGGCGCAGGAGGCCTTGACGCGCCTCGCGAACGCGGAAACCGATGCCGGCCTTGGCAGCGATTCGCCACGGCCTTTCGGGACGCTCGTTGAAGAAGTCGAGAGTGGTGCGCGCGGGCTCGGGGTCGATCTTGTCGTGGAACGCGCATACGGCCACGACGCGCCCGAGATCCCTGGCCGGGTAGCGAACGCGCTGATCCTCGCGGCTATGCAGGCGATTGCCAATTCCATCGAGCACGCTGGCGGTATCGGCTTGACGGTCTGCGCTCGTCAGGAGCCTGATACCCAGCGGCTGCACCTCGAGGTGCAAGACCTCGGCGACGGGTTCGATCTCGACACGGTCCCGGATGATCGACTCGGAATACGCGGGTCGATCATTGCTCGGGTGGCAGCCGTCGGCGGCACCGTGCACATCACGTCCGACTCGAGCGGGACGCTCGTGCGCCTCACGTGGCAGGTGGCCCGAGCATGATCAGTGTCCGCCGCCTGCTGATCGGTTTGGCCTTCGCCTTCACGGCATACCTTGCCGTCCGTGGGCTGTGGTGGACCGGCCCGTTCACCGAGCCACTGGTGCTCGTCGCTGCCGTCGCGCTCTATGTCGTGACCACCGGCGTCGCGCTGCTGTGGGGCAACCGCGACCCCGAAGACGATGATGTGACACCGGCCGCACCCGGATTGGCGCCCCGCGCATCATCCGACCGGATGCCGCTTGCCGCCGCGCTCATGGCGTTGGGAACGACGATCATCGTTCCCAACGCGCTGTCCCTGGCTGTGCCGCGGGAGGCGATCGAAGAACCGTACGTCGTCTGGTATCTCGGTGGCATCGGCGCTCTGATGGTCATCGTCATGGTGAGGCGTCGCCCGATCTTCGCGTGGGTGGGCATTGGTCTGCTCGCCGCCGTCTCGTGGTACTGGCTCGGCATCCTCGATGCGCTCGAGAAGGGACTTGTCGGCTCGATCCTGTGGGTGGGGTTGGCGCAATTGCTGGTGATGCTGACAGATCGTGCGGCCAAAGACACGGCCAAGCTCGTTGAACTGCAGCGCGCGGCATCGGCGTGGCAGGCAGCCCACACCGTGCGTCAGCGGGAGCGCCGCGTGCAGATTCAGCGGGCGCTGTCGGTTGCAGGCCCGGTGCTTGCGCGCACGATCGCGCAGGGCGGCGCATTGACCCCCGACGAACGCGTCGAGGCGCGACTTGCCGAAGGGAGTCTGCGCGACGAATTGCGCGGAGCTCGCCTGCTCGACGATGCGGTCCGCCACGAACTTGAGTCAGCCCGCCGCCGTGGCGCGACGGTCACGGTCCTCGACGAGGGAGGCTTGGACGGCATCGACCCCGAGAGTCTGGCAAGTATCCGCGCGCGTCTGGTCGCTGCGCTGCGCTCCGCACAATCGGACCGGCTCTACATCCGCACGTCCCCGCACGAGAGCGTGGCAGTGACGGTCGTCGGTCGCTCGGATGCGGGCCGGGGCCTCAGCGACGAAGACACCGTCGACCTCTGGACCGAGATCACCCGAGTCCCCGCCGAGCCCGAGATTCGGGAGTGAACGTCCTCCGACAAGGATGGTGGGGGTGGACAGATGGTCCACCCCCACCGGTGCGGACGGTTACCCGAAAACCGACCGCGTGGCCGAACCTGGGCCGCGTCACACGAGAGGTGACGGCGGTTCAGCCGAACGCTACTGCGTTCCAGCTGTTCCAGTCTTGCCGAGTCGCAACGATTCGTCTGTAGGTATTTTGGGGGACAAAATTGGCCTGCCCGCAGACCAGGCCAATTCTGTCGGCGAGATCAACAGGGCGTGCGGTTCCAGCCCAGTTCGCGCCGGAGCGGCTCCCGCATTGCGCGCTGCGAGAGTGCCCAGGCCGACCGCTGGGGCTCGTCGGCGACGGCCTCGGCGTGCTCGGTGACGTAATGCTCCGCAACGACGGCGACGACTGCCGCGATCTCTTCGGCAGTCGCGTCGCCGCGCACGATAGTGATCGGTACGGCGGGCTCGCGTTCTTCGGGCGCTGATTCTCGGGTACTCATCGCTTCCTACAGCGGGATGTTTCCGTGCTTCTTCGGCGGGAGGCTTGCGCGCTTGCCGCGCAGGGACCGCAGCGCCTTGGCAATCGACACGCGCGTCTGGGCCGGCTCGATGATCCCGTCCAGCTCGCCGCGCTCGGCGGCGAGGAACGGGGACGCCACGTTGTAGGTGTATTCGTTGGCCAGGCGAGCGCGCACCGCAGCCACGTCTTCGCCGGTCTCACTCGCCTTCTTGAGCTCGCCCCGGTACAGGATGTTGACCGCCCCCTGTCCGCCCATCACCGCGATTTCTGCCGTCGGCCAGGCGAGGTTGACGTCGGCGCCGAGCTGCTTGGAGCCCATGACGATATAGGCACCGCCGTACGCCTTGCGCAGGATGACGGTTACGAGCGGCACGGTGGCCTCGGCATACGCGTACAGGAGCTTCGCACCGCGTCGGATGACACCCGTCCACTCCTGGTCCGTGCCGGGCAGGTAACCGGGGACGTCCACGAGCGTCACGATCGGCACCGAGAAGGCGTCGCAGAACCGGACGAAGCGGCTGGCCTTCTCGCCCGCCTCGATATTGAGCGTCCCGGCCATCTGCGACGGCTGGTTCGCGATGATCCCCACCGTGCGCCCCTCGATGCGGCCGAAGCCGATCACGATGTTCGGCGCGAACAGCGGCTGCACCTCGAGGAAGTCACCCTCGTCGACGATGTGCGCGATGACCTGGTGGATGTCGTAGGGCTGGTTCGGGGAGTCGGGAATGATCGCGTTCAGCGTGCGGTCGGCATCCGTGGTCTCCCACTCGAACGGGCTCTCGTACTCGGGGATCTCCGCGAGGTTGTTGTCGGGGAGGAAGCCGAGCATCGTGCGGACGTAGTCGATCGCGTCGTCCTCGTCTTCTGCAAGGTAGTGCGCGACCCCGGAGCGGGTGTTGTGGGTGTAGGCGCCGCCGAGTTCTTCCATCCCGACGTCCTCGCCGGTGACGGTCTTGATGACATCGGGGCCGGTGACGAACATCTGGCTGGTCTTGTCGACCATGATGACGAAGTCGGTGAGGGCGGGAGAGTAGACGGCGCCGCCGGCTGCCGGGCCCATGATGATCGAGATCTGCGGGATGACACCCGACGCCCGCGTGTTGAGGCGGAAGATCTCGCCGTATTTGCCGAGGGCGACCACTCCCTCCTGGATGCGGGCGCCGCCGGAGTCCAGGATGCCGATGATCGGCATCCCGCAACGCAGAGCCAGCTCCATGACCTTGATGATCTTCTCGCCGGCGACTTCGCCGAGCGACCCGCCGAACGTCGAGAAGTCCTGGGCATAGACCGCTACCGTGCGGCCGTGGATCGTTCCGGTTCCGGTGACGACGGAGTCGCCGTAGGGGCGCGACTTGTCCATCCCAAAGGCTGTCGTGCGGTGCCGCACGTATTCGTCGAGCTCCGTGAAACTGCCGGGATCGACGAGCAGCTCGATGCGCTCACGGGCCGTGAGCTTGCCCTTGGCGTGCTGCTTCTCGCGGGCTGACTCCTCGGCGGAGACGACAGCCTCCTGGTAGCGCGCGCGCAGGTCGGCGATCTTGCCGGCCGTCGTGAACAGGTCGTTGTCGTCGGTCACGCCTCCACACTATCGGCGTGTCGCGGGAAGCCCTTGGAGACCAGCGACAACGCGCCGCGGCATCCGTTATGCCTTTCCCGATGCGGCCGGGCGGCAGCGGCGGGTCAGTGGAGGCTCCCGGCGGCCCTACAGTGAACGGATGCAGGCAGTCGACTTTCCGCGGGCGGCGATCATTGCGGGCCGGCTGGATGTGGTTGCCCACACCGGGTCCACGAACGCCGATCTTCTGGTGGCGGTGGCGGGGGAGCCGGATGCCTACCCCCACCTGTCGGTGCTGATCACCGACGACCAGCGGGCAGGACGAGGGCGCCTGGATCGCACGTGGACTGCACCGGCCGGCGCTGCCCTGGCGATCTCGGTTCTTGTCCGCGTACCCGGCATCCGCACCGACCGGCGCGGGTGGGTGCCACTGATCGCCGGCGCGGCGATGACGCTCGCGATTCGGGGTGTGTTCGCGCCTCCAAACGAAGGAGACGGCTCACGCGTAGCGCTGAAGTGGCCGAACGACGTTCTCATCGACGGCGCAAAGGTCTGCGGCATCCTGTCGCAGATGGTTCCGGGGAAACCTGATGCCATCGTCGTCGGGGCGGGGGTCAATACGCGGATGACGCCCGGGCAGCTCCCCGTGTCCACGGCGACCTCGTTGGCGATCGCCCGAGCAGACCTCGACCTGGATCGCCTGCTCGCCGACTATCTGCACGGTCTCGACCGGATGCTGGAAGCTGCAGAGTCTGCCGACGGTGGCGCCGCTGTTCGCGACGAGGTTCAGCGGCTCTGCGGAACCCTGGGGCGCGAGGTTCGCGTCATACTGCCCGACGATCATGTGTTGGAGGGCCGCGCGACCGCGCTCGACGACGCAGGTCGGCTGGTCGTCACGGTGGGTGGCGAATCGGTGCCCGTCGCGGCGGGGGACGTCATCCATGTCCGCTGAGACCGCCACAATGGGGGTATGTCGCTGCAGCCGGGCACCGGGTCGTCGGGGTACTCCCTGTCGCCGAGTTCTGTCGGGCGACCGCTGGCGCCCGCGCCCGGCGTCTCGACGCCCGAACTGCTGATCGCGAAGATCCGCGGCCGACGGCCTGCGCTGATCCTGTCGGCGATCGTCCTGATCGGCGTCGCCGCAGCCGCCGGGTATTTCTACGACAACCTTCCGGCACCGTTCGAGAACTGGATGCTGCTGGCAGCAGCGGCTGTTGTCATCTTCGTGCTCGTGTTCCTGCCGTTCCTGGCGTGGCGTGCGCACGTCTACACGATCACGACGCGTCGTGTCATCGAGCGCAGCGGGCTGTTCGTGACGCGGCGGCGCGAACTCGCGCACGTTCGCGGGTACTCGGTGCAGATGCGCCGCGGGCCTCTGCAGCGCCTGGCCGGCAGCGGCACGCTCATCCTGTCCAACGGTGTCGACGCGCCGATGCGGATGACCCGGGTTCCCCAGGTGGCGCTCGTTCACGAAGTGCTCATCGACCAGGTCGAGGTCAATCAGATCCTCGCCCACCGAGACGGTCAGGCGCCGCCCGAGTCCTGAGGCGATCCGGGCCCGCGAGTCACCGACGCCGTGATCCGGCCGGTTCGCGACAGAATGGATCCGAACGGGAGGACTGCTATGACCTATCGCGTCGGTGTGATCGGCGGTGGACAGTTGGCGCGAATGATGATCGCGCCCGCTGTCGAACTCGGCGTCGAGATCCGGGTGCTGGCTGAGCAGGAGGGGATGGCAGCGGCGCTTGCTGCCACCGCGGTCGGCGACTACCGAGATGCCGACACGGTGCTGGCCTTCGCACGCGAGGTCGATGTCATCACCTTCGACCACGAACATGTGCCACAGCAGGTGCTGCACGCGTTGGTGGACTCAGGAATCGCGGTGCACCCCGGTCCCGACGCCCTCCGGTACGCGCAAGACAAACTGCTGATGCGCACGCGGCTGCAGGAAATGGGGATGCCGCAGCCCGACTGGGCAGCTGCCACCGGTCCGGATGAACTCGGCGCTTTCCTCGAGGCCCACGGTGGGCGCGCCGTGGTCAAGACTCCTCGCGGAGGATACGACGGTAAGGGCGTGCGCGTCGTATCGTCGCCGGACGGCGCCGCGGACTGGTTCACGGCTCTGGCTGAGGATGCCGGGGGCGGCGCGCTGCTGGTCGAGGAACTGGTCGAGTTCACCCGGGAGCTCGCGCAGCAGGTGGCCCGCACGCCGTCGGGCGCGGTTCGGGCCTATCCCGTCGTCGAGACCGTGCAGCGCGACGGTGTCTGCGCCGAGGTGCTCGCACCGGCGCCGAGTGCCAGCGCTCGCCTCGCCGCGACAGCTGCCGAGGTCGGCGAGCGGATCGCCGAGGGGCTCGGTGTCACCGGGATGCTCGCGGTCGAACTGTTCGAAACCGCCGATGACCGCATCCTCGTGAACGAGCTTGCGATGCGCCCGCACAACAGCGGCCACTGGAGCCAGGACGGTGCAGTGACGAGCCAGTTCGAACAGCACCTGCGTGCCGTGCTCGACCTCCCGCTGGGAGACACGTCGCCGGTCGCGCCGTGGTCGGTGATGATCAACATTCTCGGCGGCCCCAGCGAGGGCGGCCTGTCAGAGAGGTTCGCGGCGGCGATGGCGCAGCATCCGTATGCCCGCATCCACACCTATGGCAAGGAGCCGCGCCCGGGACGCAAGGTCGGACACGTGAACGCCGTCGGCACTGACCTCGACGACGTCGTCTACGACGCTCGCGCGGCAGCCGCGTTCTTCCAGGACTGAGGCGATACCGGGCGTCGGGACGGATGCTTAGTTCGAGGGCAGTCCGCGTCCGGTCAGCCAGGCGCGCATCCGATCACGGCCGTTCAGGCCCGCCTCATCCTTCACGCGACGGATGACGGCCCGACTCCATCCCGTCAGGCGTCCCTGACTCGCGTGGTAGGCGGCGATCTCGGTGTCGTAGGCGGCGACGTCGGCATCCGTGATGGGGGAGTAGCGCTCGCGGGAGTGCACGACGCTCGGTGCGAGGCGTGGCTTGATTCCCGCGGTGTCGGCGGGATCGGGATACCCCACCGCGAGGCCGAATGCGACCATCGCTCGGGCGGGGAGCCCGATCAGCTCGGCGGCGCGCTCAGGGTTGTTGCGAACCGACCCGAGGTAGCAGGTGCCGAGTCCGAGCGACTCCGCTGCCACGACGGCGTTCTGCGCGGCAAGCGCAGCATCGACGAACGCGACCAGGGTGGATTCGAGGTAGTCAGCGGCTGTATCCGACTCGCCCTCGGCCGCCGCGATCGCCGAGGCCCGGGCCCAGTCTGCGACGAACAACAGGATGACGGGAGCGTCAGCAACGAAGGTGCTCGTGTCGACCTCGTCCACGAGGGCGCGCCGGGTGGCGGCATCCCGAACCTCGACGACGCTCCACAACTGCAGGTTCGAGGAGCTGGCCGCCGACTGGGCGGCAGCGACCATCGCGGTGATCGCCTCGTCGCTGACCGGCGCGTCGGTGAAGCTGCGCACCGTATGGTGACGCAAGAGGCCTGCCAGCGTTGCCGAATCACGCAGGGCAGGCTCGGTCAGCGCCGGGGCCGCAGCGCCGTAGCGGGCGCGCAGCAGAGCGTTGATGTCCGGGGTGCCGGGCGCAGTGCCGACGTGTTGTTCTGTCATCAGATCCCCTATCTTGCCTAACACCGCGAGGTGATGTGCCTGATGACCTAAGATATGCATCATGCGCACCACTCTTTCCATCGATGACGCGCTGCTGTCGCGCGCCAAGAAGCGTGCAGCCGACCGCGGAGTGACTCTCGGCGCCTTTCTGGACGACGCGCTGCGCGCATACCTCGTCGAGAAGCCGGAGACCGCGGCTGTCGTCGACCTGCCCTCGTTCGAGGCTGGCGGAGTGCTGCCGGGGGTAGACGTCAGCTCCAATCGAGCGCTCTACGACCTGCTCGACGAGCACGAGCTGGCATCCCCGTGATTCTGGTCGATGTCAACGTGTTGGTCGCTGCCAGCGTCATCCGTCATCCCGATCATGAGTCGGCCAGGCGTTTCCTCGTGGAGCGGCTGTCCTCGGATGAGGTACTCGTACCCGATGCGGTGTGGTCAGGGTTTGTGAGAGTGGCCACGAGTCGTCGAGTCTTCGAGAAGCCATTGACGCTCTCCGAAGCGGCTTCCTACGTCAACGCAATCACCCGGGCCCCGGGCTATCGATCCGTCCCAGGTCTTGCTGACGGGATCGAGTCGTTCCTCGATATGTGCGTTGCTTACGGTGCGACCGGGAACCTCGTTTCGGATGCCTACATTGCGGCAGTCGCACGTGCGCATGCGTGCCCGGTCGCGACCTTTGATCGCGACTTCGGTCGCTTTGAGGGCATCGAAGCGATCCGCCCTTCCTGACGGATTCTCCCTTCGGGGGTGCCGTTCCGGGCAATCCCCAGCCATGCACCCTAGCCTGGTCCGGTGACCGCTGCGCTCCACAGTTCCCCCGCCCCGCTCGTCGGTGTCGTCATGGGCTCGGACTCCGACTGGCGCGTCATGAGCGACGCCTCTCAGGCGCTGACGGACTTCGGCGTACCCCACGAGGTCGAGGTCGTTTCCGCCCACCGCACACCCGACAAGCTCGTAGCCTACGGCCGTGAGGCGCGAGGGCGCGGCATCCGTGTCATCATCGCCGGCGCCGGCGGGGCAGCTCACCTGCCCGGCATGCTCGCCTCGGTCACGGCACTTCCGGTCATCGGCGTTCCCGTGCCCCTTGCCACTCTCGACGGCCTGGACTCACTCCTGAGCATTGTGCAGATGCCTGCCGGCATCCCTGTCGCGACAGTCTCGATCGGCGGCGCCCGCAACGCGGGGCTGCTGGCGGTGCGGATGCTGGGAATCGCCGATCCCACCCACGCCGATGCGATCGAGACCTACGCGCGCGAACTCGAGGGTGTCGTCGAGGAGAAGAACCGGCGGCTCAAGGAGGCGCTGTGAGCGTCGCAAGCCCCTCGCGGCCGGCCGGATCGCGGCCGTCGCCGCGGCGACCGGTCATCGAGAACCGTCCGCTGCGCTACCCCAACACGGCGTCGCGGCCGATGATGACGCGTCGGGCGTGGTGGCTGTTGGTCCTGAACTTCCTGATCCCCGGATCGGCGCAGGTTCTGGCCGGAAACCGGCGCCTCGGCCGGTTCGGTCTCGGTGCGACCCTGTTCGGCTGGACACTCATCGCGGTTTCGATCGTCACGCTCCTGCTCTGGCAGCAGGCGTTCGTCGCGATCGCGACGAACTGGTTCGTGCTGCTCGGCGTCCAGGCCCTGCTGTTCGTCTACCTGCTCCTGTGGATCATCCTCACGATCGACACCCTGCGCCTCGTGCGGCTCGTGCGCACCGGGTCGATCACGCGATTCGCCGTCGCGCTCGTCGGGGTCGGAGCGCTCGTGCTCGCCGGCAGCGGCGTGGTCTGGGCATCCGATCGACTCGGGGGCGTGCGCGATTCCTTCGGTGCGATCTTCGCCGAGTCAGGACCCTCGGTACCGCCGTCGGACGGCTATTACAACATCCTGCTGCTCGGGGCAGACAGCGGTGAGGGGCGCGACTCGATGCGGTACGACAGCATCTCGGTCGCCTCGATCAACGCCGAGACCGGCGCAGTCACGATCACCGGCATCCCCCGCGACATGGTCAACGTTCCGTTCGCTCCCGGCCCCATGCAGGACCTGTACCCGAACGGCCACAGCGGCCATGCCGACCCCGTTTGTGGCTGGGGGAGCGGCATCAACCAGCTGCGCACCGAGGTGGAAGTATGCCGTGACGGCAATGCGCTGTATCCGGATGCCGTCGCGAACGGCTCGGAGCCGGGGATCGAGGCGACGAAGGATGCCGCCGAAGGTTTGCTCGGGATCGAGATCCCGTACTACGTCTTCATCGACATGCACGGCTTTGCGGCTCTCATCGATGCGCTCGGTGGCGTCGACATCGACGTGTCCGAGCGTCTCCCCAAGGGTGGCGGTCCCTCCTACGACGGGCAACCCGCCGAGGAGTGGGCAACCGGCTGGATCGAGCCGGGCTTCCAGCACATGGACGGTGACACGGCGCAGTGGTATGCGCGTTCCCGCTACACGACCAGCGACTGGGATCGCATGCTGCGCCAGCGCCAGCTGCAGGAGGCGATCCTCGCGCAGTTCACGCCGATGAACGTCCTCAACCGGTTCAACGAGGTGCTTACCGCCGGTACGGCGATCGTGCAGACCGACATTCCGCAGTCGATGGTGCCCTACTTCGCCGAGCTTGCGCTGAAGTCGAAGGAGCAGCCGGTCACGACCATCGAGTTGACTCCGAGTTCGGTCGGTGGCATCGGCGTCATCCCCGAGGAGCTTTCGGCGGATGATGTCGCGTTCATTCAGAGCTACCTGCAGCAGACGCTGCATCCGCCGACTCCCACACCCACGCCCGGTGCGTAAGCGCGTGAGGCTCCCGGTTTCCCCGACGACAGGCTCGATGCTGTGACGACGACATTGCGGGTGGTGCTCGATCAGCTGGTCGCCCCCACCGATCCCGACCTCGCGATGGCCTCGCGGGAGCTCACGCGCGCCCTGATCGCTGCCGCACCACGGGGATGCGAGGTCTCTGGGGTTGTTCCTGCGGCCGGCGACGACGCGCTCGCCGAGGTGCGGGCACTCGAGGGCCTTGCCGGGGTCGAGTCCTCGCCGATCCCGCGCCGGGAACTCGCCACGGCAGTCTCCCTCGGCCTTCCCAGCGGCCTCGGGGCGGGGATGCTGCACTCGCCGACGCTGTTCGCGCCCCTCGTGCGTCACGACCGCGTCCACAACCACGAGCAGACCGTGGTCACGATCTGGGACCTCACGCCCTGGACCCACCCGGAGCGCGTCTCGAAGGCGTCAGTTGCGTGGCACCGCGCGATGCTAAAGCGTGCGGAGAAGCACGCGGATGCCGTCGTCGTGCCGCTGCACGCCATGGCGGAGGAGCTGGCAGAGCGTACGAAGCTGCGCGGCCGGATCCGGGTGATCGCGGGTGCCGCGCCGGACGGATTCGCCGAGCCGCGGGATGCCGTCGGACGTCGGCGGACACTGGGCGTGCCCGAAGGCGCGGTCGTTGTCGACGGGGCGGGGGTCACGGCGGCGGAGCTGGGCGCGCTGATAGCCGCGCTCGGGCGGGAGGTTCCGGAGGCTCCTGTAATCGTCCTCGACGCGCCGCCAGACGCGGAGGGCGTCGGGTCCGCCGTGCTGGCCCCGGCCGTGGATGCGGCAGACCGCGCGTCGGCGATCGCGTCGGCATCCGTTCTCGTCGCTCCCGGCGTACTGCCCTCCTACGGGTGGCGTGTGCTGGAGGCGCTTGCGCTCGGGGTTCCCGTCATTGCCACCGCGTCACCGGTCCATCGCGAACTCGTCGGTGAGGGGGGACCGGTCATCGAGGGTGGAGCGGATGCCCTCGCGGCATGCGTCGCGCCACTTCTTGGGCCGGATGCCGAGCGCCGCCGCGCGGCCACGCTCGCTGCCGATCGCGGACGGGCCTTCTCGTGGCGAGAAGCCGGCGAGCGGGTGTGGCAGTTGCATGCCGACTTGTAGATCCCGCTCGGCGCTCCTCGTCACGAGAGCGTACTTGCGTCACACTAGTAACATGGCGCGATATCTAGGCCGAACCCCACGGCGACTTCGGGGGCTTGCGTTCGCCGCGTGGGCGATTATCGCCTCCGGGCTCCTCGTCGCAGGGGGCCTCGTTAGCTTCGTTCCCGCCTCGAGCGCCCTCGCGGTTGACGTATCGGCGTCGGAGACAGCTGCGTCGACCGTCGATGCTTCGATCGTCAAGGCTGCCGACCTCAGTCAATTCAAGGCGGGAAACATCATCAGCGATGCGGTCTTCTTCAACTCCGCGACAATGACCGAAGCGCAGATCCAATCTTTTCTTGAGTCGAAGGTCTCCTCGTGCCGGTCTGGCTACACGTGCCTTAAAGACTACTACGTCCAGACACGGTCGATCGCCGCCGACGCCATGTGCGGTGCATACTCCGGCGGCGGATCCGAACGTGCCTCGCGAGTGATCTACAAGGTCGCGCAGGCCTGTGGCATCAACCCACAGGTCATTCTGGTCATGCTGCAAAAAGAGCAGGGCCTTATCACGTCTACAGCTCCCAGCTCATGGGCCTACCAGGCAGCCATGGGGCAGGGCTGTCCCGATACAGCCGCGTGCGACGCGCGATACTACGGGCTGTTCAATCAGGTCTACGGCGGCGCATGGCAGCTGAAGCGTTACGCCAACCCGCCGGGCACCAGCAACTACTTCACGTGGTACGCGCCGGGTAAGATCTGGAATATTCTCTACCACCCCAACAGTGGATGTGGACGCGGGCCGGTCTATATCGAAAACCAGGCGACGGCGAACCTCTATTACTACACGCCCTATCAGCCAAATGCTGCGGCTATCGCTGCGGGCTATGGCACTGGTGACTCGTGCTCGTCGTACGGCAACCGAAATTTCTTCAACTATTTCACCGACTGGTTCGGGTCGACGCAGGACTCGGTGGCGGCTGTCGTCAGGGGACGCTATGAACAGCTGGGTGGCGAGGATGGTTATCTAGGGAGCCCCGTTACTGGTCTCGATTGCGGTTTGGTTCGAGGCGGTTGTTATCAGGCGTTCGAGGGCGGTGCGATCTACGTTACTCCGGCGGGCGGAGTGTTCGACGTGGCCTCAGTCATTCGTCCTGGCTGGGCGCCGTCATTCGAAGGCGGGAGCGCGGGCTACCCAACGGGGAACACGGTCTGCGGACTCACCCGCGGTGGCTGCTACCAAGTGTTCGAGGGTGGCGTTGTCTATTCGTCGAAGGCGGGTGCCCATCTACTGACCTTGGAAACTCACGCCGCGTTCACGAGGGTTAGTTCGGAGTGGGGGACGTTTGGATACCCCGTGGGCAGTCAGGTCTGTGGCCTCGCCCGCGGTGGTTGTTACCAGCCGTTCGAGGGCGGACTTGTGTTCCATACGCCAGCCGGCTACTCATTTGCTGTGGGCGCGGAAGTACGAGCGGGCTGGGGCCCAGACTACGAGTGGGGGACCATTGGCTACCCTACGGGGGATCTTGTCTGCGGACTCGCAAGGGGCGGATGCTACCAGGCCTTTGAAGGTGGACTGATTTACCGTACGCCCTCCGCGGCCAGCATTGCTGTCGGTAGAGACAATGCCGCTGAGTACTCGTCTCAGCACGCGGAGTGGGGTCTGCTGGGATATCCGGTGTCGCAGCGTGTGTGTGGGCTTGCGCAGGGAG
>SWBZ01006420.1_pt1 | contig 30612 bp, 35 predicted proteins | sample 4693031 | NCBI WGS metagenome assembly SWBZ01 (sample SAMN10267274, study PRJNA491770) | bioreactor metagenome | isolation source: DHS bioreactor inoculated with | place: Japan: off Shimokita Peninsula
GGGGGGCATTTTGGCGCATTCGCGGGCAAGGTTCAAATCCGGGCAAAACATGAGGCGGATCAAGTAATCAGGCAGGAACGAACGAAGGCGGCACCAGGCCGCCTTCGTCACATGACACCGGGAATTTAGCGCAAACGCTTGCGCAACTTTTCCAGGGCCTCGTCCTTGCCCATGCGCAACAGGCGATTGGCCAGTGACATGAAAGGCAGTGCCAGGCGCACAAAGAGCCCCTGCAGGGGGTTGAGGCGCAACGCCTGTTGTTCTGCCAGACGTTGCCGCTCGCGCTCCTCCGCCATGAGCCTTGCCTTGGTGCGCAATTCCTCGCAGATGCGGGCCTCTTCCTCGGCCTGGCGCGCTGCCGCTTCCGCGGCGAGGCGTTCCTGCTCCGCCTGTTCGGCGGCCTGGCGCGCTGCCGCCTCGGCCCGGCGTGCAGCCTCCTGTTCCTCGCGGATGCGCCGCGCTTCGTCCTCTTCCCTCTGGCGGCGGGCTTCCGCCTCGGCGGCCTGGAGGCGCGCCGCCTCCTCGACCTGACGGCACCGTTCTTCCTCTGCCAGGCGCGCAGCTTCCTGTTCTTCCCGGATACGTTGAGCCTCGGCCTCTTCCTTCTGGCGGTGGGCTTCCGCCTCGGCGGCCTCGCGAAGTGCCAGGGCTTCCTCCGCCTGCCGCGCGGCTTCCTGTTCCTCACGAATACGGCATGCCTCTGCAGCGGCGGCCTGATCCACGACCGGTGCCTCCTCCACGGGGCGTGCTTCCGGTGCTTCCAGTGTTTCCGCAACCGCAGCCATCACGACAGCCGGCGTCGTATCCACCGCCAGCAGGGAACGGGTGCGGGCAATGATTTCATCGCTTTTGAAGGGCTTGCCGACCAGGTCCGTGGCGCCATGACCACGTACTTCCTCCAGCAAACCGCCAAGATCCCCTTCCTTACCGGTAATGACAATGAAAGGCAGCGCGCGAACATGTGCGTCATCGGATCCGCGCACCCGCGCCAACAAGCCATAGCCATCCAGGTTGGGCATTGAGAGATCACTGAAAATGCAGGCAATCGCCGGGTCTTCCATGAGCCGGCCCCAGGCATCCTCGCCGTCGACAGCCTCGATGAGCTCGAATTCGTCCTTGAGAATCTTCTTGATGGCGACTCGCATGAGTCGTGAGTCATCGACAATCAGCACCGTCGGCCGAGCGGTCCTCGTGGATGAATCGGGCAACGATATCGCATTGTTTTTCATGAGAACTCCTCGAATCTGACCGGTGCGGTTCCGGGTCGATGCTTCCCCTCACACCATAGCGGTCCGACGCGCGGAAACTTTATGTGACGCGGTTCACGAAACAGTAAAGGGTTGAATATGAGGCCCAAATCGCGCTGCCCCCCCCGCAGGGCCGGGGCGGGTGTGCCCCGCTAGCCTTCCACCCGCCAACTGCCATCCGGCTGCCGACAGGCCGTGCCATAGACCTTCTCCACCCGACCGCCGATCATGGCGTCGATGCTGTACTCGCGGCAGGGACCCGAGGTGGTTTCATAGGTGCGGGTGGGAACCACGCTGTAGCTGTTTCCCGTATCGGGATTGCGCCACTGGGCAGGTACGCCGGTGCGCACCGTCTCCAGGGTTTGCGCGGTTTTCATGCGGTCCACCTCGTCCATGGAGCGACCCACCGAGCCACCGATGGCCGCGCCAGCCAGGGTGCCGGCAATGATGGCGGCGGTTCGCCCCCTTCCCCCGCCCACCTCGGAACCCAGCACACCGCCCAGGATACCGCCGATCACCATGCCGGCCTGTTCCTGCTGACCCTGATAGGTGGCGCAACCCGCCAGGGAAATCAGCGTTGCCATTGTCACGGACACCAATATGTTCCTCGTCATGACCCCGTCTCCTCGAATTTGAAAAAAGATCCATAGCCCATACGTGAAATATAGGACAGACTCCCGCTCCTGCCGGGTAAAAAATCATGATGAAACAATCAGTACGCATAGACCCTGGGAAGAGAAGCGTCCAGGCCACCCGCCAGGATGAGCCCGTGCGACGCATGACCATGCGAAATCACGGGCGCTACGGTACTATAGCCGGATAAATCACTCTGGCCACCTCCCGCCATGACCGGCACATCTCCCCGCAAACCACAACGTGACCTCGTTTACGGCTTCGTTGCAGTCATCGTCATCCTGTTCTCCCTGTCGGTCTTCGTCCTGACCTACATGACCCACATCAGTCACCACCTGGCCGGGGTACTGGAAACCCAGCGACATAAATCCCTACAGGTTTCCACCATGCGCGATGCCATGCGCAAGCGACAGGTAGAGCTTCGCGACATGGTAATCGAAGACGATCCCTTTACCCGGGATACCGCCTGGGAAGGTTACTTCCATGCCGCCAGCGACTTTATAAAGGCACGGGAATCCCTCCAGAACACGGGCCTCAACCCGCAGGAAAAAGCCGCGCTGGAAAAATTGATGGATCGCGCCTACGAGGCCTATCTGAAACAGCAGCGCGTCATAAATCTGGTTCGTGAAAACTTCAGCGGACCCGAGATCATCACCTTGCTCAATGAAGCCATCGAATCCCAGGACCTGGCCATGAGCAAGATGGATACGCTCATGCAATTGCAGCGGTCGGCTGCGCAACAGGCCATTGACGACATCAACCACCGCTACCGCAATACCCTGCTCTTCCTGCCCGCCGCCGGCTTCCTGTTCCTCCTGGCTGGCATGGCCATCGCCTGTATCGCGCTCAAGCGTGACCACGCCGCCAGCCAGGAGCTTGCCCAATATCGTGATCACCTGCAGGAACTGGTAACGGATCGCACCCGGCAGCTGGAACACATGGTCTCGGAAGCGGAGAGTTTTTCCTACGCCCTTGCCCATGACCTGCGCCAACCCCTGCGTGGCCTGGATGGCTACAGTTACATCCTGCTGGAAGAGCACGGCAAGGCACTGAACCAGGAGGCCAGGTACATGCTCGGCAGGATACGCATCGGAACTCAGCGCATCGGGGACCTGCTGGATGGCATGCTGACCCTCACCAGCCTGAGTCACAGCACTCCCAACCGCATAGATTTCAACCTGGCCGAGCTGTGCCGCCTGATCAGCGAGCAACTGAGCCTGGAACACCCGGAACGCCTGCTATGCTGGGATATCGAGTCCGAGATCCCCGTACACGCGGACTACAAGCTGCTGCGCATTGCCATGGAAAACCTGTTGGGAAACAGTGTGAAATTCACCGCTGGCCGACAGCCGGCGCACATTTCCGTGCGCATGCTGACCACGGAAGGCAAGACCTACTACGTCGTGGAGGACGATGGGGCCGGGTTCGACATGCAATACGCCGACAAACTGTTTCAACCCTTCGAACGCCTGCACGGCGTCAATGAATTCGATGGCACCGGCATCGGCCTGGCAACCGTGGCCCGGATCATGGCACGTCACCAAGGCCAGATATGGGCGGAATCCAGTCCTGGCGCGGGTGCGCGCTTCTACTTCACCCTCGGGTGAGTTCCCGTTGCGCATGCCAGTCGCTTCTCCTCCCATCCATCGCTATCAGCCTCCCTCGCACAGGGGGCTCGATATCCTCTACCAGGATACGGACCTGTTGGTTGTGAACAAGCCACCCGGCCTCTTGAGCGTGCCTGGTCGCGGTCCCGAGCGGCAGGACTGCCTGTCGGGAAGAGCGCAGGCAGAATTCCCCGCTGCCCGCATCGTACACCGGCTGGACATGGAAACCTCGGGCCTGCTGCTGTTTGCCCTGCATGCCGAGGCACAACGCCGACTCAATTTACAGTTCGAACGGCGCGAGGTGCACAAGGAATATATCGCCGTGGTGCGCGGCCGGCTGCCCCATGTCGCCGGCAGCATCGATCTGCCCTTGTGCAGCGACTGGCCCAACCGTCCCAGACAAAAGGTGGACTTCCTGCACGGCAAGGCTGCGCTGACCCACTATCGATGGCTCGAACAGCCCGCCGACGGCACCACGCGACTCTTGCTGAACCCGGTAACCGGGCGCTCGCACCAGTTGCGTGTACACCTCAAGCACCTGGGACACCCCATCCTCGGGGACCGACTTTATGGCGACGTTGACCGTACAGAGCGCCTCTTGCTACACGCACGCAGCCTGGTCTTCATCCATCCGTGCAATGGCCGTACGCTGCACCTCGATTGCCCGCCCGATTTCTGAATCTGTCTGCCTCTCATGACGCTTGCCACCCTCGTCATCACTCTGGCCATACTGCTTGCAGCCTATTTCATTCGCGGCATCACCGGTTTCGGCTCGGGCCTCATCGCGGTACCTTTGCTTGCACATTTTCTCCCATTGCAGTTCGTGGTACCCCTGTGCCTGATGCTGGATTTCAGCGCCTCGCTGGTACTGAGTCGACATGGCCGTCGCCAGGTGCGCTGGGATGAAATCCGCCCGCTGTTACCCTTCACGGTGATCGGTATCGTGTGCGGCGCGTTCCTGCTTTTGAAACTGCCACGCGAACCCCTGCTGATGAGCCTGGGACTGTTCGTGATGCTGTTCGGATTGCGCTATGTATTCAACATCCATGGTGAACACGGTATTTCACGCCTGTGGGCCATACCGGCGGGGCTGCTGGGCGGGATGATCGGGGCCCTGTTCGGCACGGGAGGGCCGCCCTACGTGATCTACCTCACCCACCGCCTGCGAGACAAGTTCGAACTGCGAGCGACCTTTTCCGGGCTGTTCCTGCTGGAAGGCGCCCTGCGCATCGTCACCTTCCTGCTGGCCGGCCTGCTGCTGCAGGCGGAACTGTTCCAGACCCTGTTGCTGGCCATGCCGGTCATGGCGCTGGGCCTGTACCTGGGCAACAAGGTCCACATCGGTATCGGCCAGCGAGACATGATCCTGCTCATCGGGCTGTTACTGGTAATCAGCGGCGCTTCGCTGTTATGGCGGGCCTGGAGTCCTTGAGATGCCAGTGAATCCCTAGGTGCCCCCCCCGGAGCAGGGCAGTTCCGGTCCCAGTATGCAATCGACCAGGGTAAAGCCATGGTCTTCCAGGGCATCGGCCAGCTCCTCCCAGCCACAGCCGGGACTGGCTTCCTGCGTCCTGGCAATGATACCGGTGACGTGGCGGTAGACCTCGTGTTCCTCAAAATCCTCCGGCACACTCACCAGGCGGATCTGTTCGAAGACGGGGCTGGGCAGAATCATCAGGCGGGTCGACATGGGGTACTCCGGTTTCTCATTCGAGCAAAGAACGCAACGATTGGATACGCTGGAGCTCCGCTTCGCTCAGGCGCGGATACTCCAGCTCCAGTTGTTGCAGGTTGGCAGTGATGATTTCCGCCACGCAAAGACGCATGTAGTCCTTGTCGTCGGCCGGGATCACATACCATGGGGCCCAGGGTCGGGCGGTATTGGCAATCGCCTCCTGGTAGGCCTCCATGTAGGCATCCCAGTGCTGGCGTTCCCGCACATCGGCTTCGGAAAATTTCCAGTTCTTTTCCGGCTCGTCGATGCGCGAAAGGAAGCGTTTGCGCTGTTCCTTATGTGAGATATTCAGCCAGAATTTCAGAACCAGGGTGCCGTTGCGTGCCAGGTGCTGCTCATGGCAGCGGATGGATTCATAACGTTCCTGCCAGAGCTGCCGCGGGGACTCAGGCTCTGGAAGTCGCTGTTGGTCCAGGTGTTCGGGGTGTACCCGCACCACCAGCACTTCCTCGTAATAGCTGCGGTTGAAGATCCCGATGTTGCCCCGCTCCGGCAGACAGCGGCTGGTGCGCCAGAGAAAGTCGTGATTCAGTTCCAGCGGACTCGGCTGTTTGAAAGAGAACACATGACAGCCGGCGGGATCGATCCCGCGCATGACGGCCCGGATGGTACCGTCCTTGCCTGCCGCATCCATGGCCTGGAAGATCAGCAACAGGGCGTGACGCTGATGCGCATAAAGACGCCGTTGCTGCTCATCCAGGACACTGATACAGGTCTCGAGCCGTTCCCGCGCGGCCTTTTTTCCCGGCGCCCCCTTGGGTGGCCGGGTGGAAAAATCCTCGCAACGGAAACTGCCGTCGACCGGGGCAAGAAAAGGGCTTTCCGCCGGACCCACCCTGCGCTTACGGACAGTCACCGATGCGCCGTCCCGTCATGGTCTGGTTCATTTTCATCGGCCCCATGGGGCTGCCGTCCATGGTCATGACCACATCGCCCTCATAGCGATCACCGGAATAGACGATCTTCCCGTGGCCGGTCATGGTCATGCCGTCCTGTTTGCATTGCACCCGCCAGGTGACCGTCTTGCCGCTGGTGCTGTGTTCGAGCACTTCACACTCCTGGCCCGGGGACTCCATCTGTGGCACCAGGTCCTCCTCCGTGACGCAGTTGCGATGGGTCATGGGTGGAGGCGATACGGGCAAGCCCTCGATCTCCGTTTCGATGTGGCTCTCCCAGAGGCCTGTCTTGACATCCATGGCCACTGCTCCCGTGCTCGCCAACAGCAGGCCGCACAGGCCGAATCCTGCACAAAGCAATCTCTTGTTCATGTTTTTGTCCTTGTCTTTCCCCAATGGAGCGCGGAGGTTGCGTACCCCCACGCGCGCGGTACAGGCTACCTTGGACTGTCACACCGGCCGGCCCGAACTGCCTTGACACGGTACCGCATTGTGACATGAATGTCCCCCGCGGGCGCCCACATCCCGGGGCGGAAAATCTCCATGCCTGCCGACCGCGATACGCCTTGCCGCCCGCTGGCATTGTGGGTACCTTAAACCCGCTGCCGATCCATATGAAGCGCACCTCACCGGGTGCCCGGATTCAGCCACTTTCCGAAAGACGACAGGACGGAACATGCCGCAGCGCCAGGACGATTCCAACCTCGACGCCACCGCCGCCATCAACCAGGTGCTGGCTGCGGAACGGGATGCCAACCAGGCCATTGCCGAGGCCGAACGGGCGGGCGCTGAACGGCTGGAAGCCGCCCGACAGCGTGCGGCGCGCATCCTGCGCCATGCCGACAGCCGCATCACGCTCATCCACCAGCGCTGCAGCCAGGGGATGGCCCACGCCATCGACAAACAGATCCTCGAGCATCACCGGCGGCTCGCCGAGCTCAGCCAGCGCCTGGATCTCGACGACACCCATGTGGATACCATCGTCGCCGAACTGGCCGCCGCCCTCAGCGCGACGGGTGGGGACCGGAACCATGATGCGGATTGAGGCCGGACGCTACGACTATATCCAGACGCGCTTGCAGGCACGCCATGCACGGCATCCCGATGCCGCCCTGTGGCAGCGCCTGGGTGCCCTGCGCGACCTGCCACTGTTCCTGCAAACGGGTCGCGCCAGCGGACTGCGTCCCTGGCTGGAAGGACTGGCGCCGGATACTTCTCCCCACCGCATGGAACAATTGCTGCGCCAGCGCTTTCGGAACGAGGTCCACCTGGTGGCCGGCTGGCAACCACGCCCCTGGCAGGCCGCCACTGCCTGGATCGCTCATTGGATGGATCTGCCGGCCCTGGGGGGGCTGTTGCGACGCGAAGCCGTGCCGGAGTGGATGCACCAGGATCCGGACTATGCACCCCTCGCCAGGTTGCCGCGCGCCGCGCGCCGCGAGGCCTTGTTACAGACCCGGTGGGCGGCACTTCTGCACCCGCCAGCGGCTGACGCAGACTTGCGACAGGCCTGGTTCGATCATTGGCGACGCCTGTGGCCCGGGCATGAAAACCCTGTCCGCGCCGGCGTCGAGATACTGGCACAGGGACTGGCGGCCCAGCCCGCAGTGCGGGCCGGCACCCCGGCCGCGGATCGGCGCCAGCGCGAACAATGGCGCGCCTGGCTGCTGATCCGGTTTCGACGCATGACGCGCGCACCGGTCAGCGCCATGCTGTACCTGTTCCTGGTGGAACAGAATCTCGAACGCCTGCGCGGCACCCTGCTGCAACGACGCCTGTTTCCCGAACTCCGGACGGGGGATGCCGATGGCCCTGCGCCCTGAAACCGCCCATTGGTTCGAATGCCTGGTTGCCCGCGAGGATCTTCCGGCCAGTCTCGAGATCCTGGCCGCCAGCGGCGAGATCCAGCTGGGCGCGGAACCTGCCATGCAGGAGCACGAATCCCTCACCGATCTCGGTGAACTGCTGGAAGAATTCCATCAGCTGGCCGCACGCTATCACCCCTACTGGCCGCCCGCCATTGCACCCGCCAACGTCGCGGGCAAGCCGGCCCGTACCCTGCAGACAGCTTTGCGGACCCTGCGCGACTGGGCCGGCACGAGTGATGCCCGCATCCTGGAGCTGGAACGCCTGCAAGCCGAGGATGCCGACCTCGAGCGGCTACGGGAATGGCTGCATGCGCTACCACAACAAACGCTGGACCTGGGATGGCTGGTGAATATCGGACCCTTGCTGAGTGTGCAGCTCTACCGGGTCCATGAGCAGGGTGAACTGTCGGAGCCCCCGCCCCCCTGGCTATGCTGGACCCTGGCCCGACCAGCGGGTCAAGACCAGGGTCCGCTGCAGGCCGCAACCGGGTACCGTCTCCTGATCGGCCCGGCCGCACAGAACGAAGATCTCGCCCATGAATTGAGCGCCCAGCGGGTGCGCCGCATCCCGCTGCCTGCCTGGCTGCACGGTACGCCGCGTGCGGCCGCCGCCCAGGTGGAGGCGCAACTCGAAATGGATGCGCGGCGCATCGTCCTGTTACAACGGGAGCTGCACGATTCCTGGGAGGCATACAAGCTTGGCGAGCGCCTGGGAGAAATCGCCCGCCTCGACTGGTTCCTGCGCCAGGGACGCTACCAGGTGAACAGTGACAACCTCGCCTGGATTCGCGGCTGGAGCAGCGCCCACGATGCCGCGGGCCTGCAGGCCCGCCTGGCAGGTGCTGGCGTGCGTGCCCTGGTGCAGTTCAGCCTTCCACCGGCCGGTCACGCACCACCCCTGGTACTGCGCAATCCCCGCTGGGCGCGCCCCTTCGAACTGTTCACGCGCCTGCTCGGCATGCCCTCCGCCGAGGAGGCCGATCCCAGCCGCATCCTGGCCCTGGTGGTGCCACTCCTGTTCGGTTACATGTTCGGTGACGTGGGCCAGGGGCTGGTCCTGCTGCTGGCCGGCCTGTGGCTGCGACGCCGCTGGCCCGCCAGCAGCCTGCTCATTCCCGCCGGCGCCAGCGCCATGCTGTTCGGCCTGCTGTTCGGGAGTGTCTTCACCCGCGAGGACCTGATCCCGGCCCTGTGGCTGCATCCCATGGACCAGCCCCTGCTGGTCCTGGCCGTGCCCCTGGTATTCGGCGTGCTGCTGCTCTTGCTGGGCCTGCTGCTCAATGGTCTGGAGGCCGCCTGGCGCAATGCCGCACGCCACTGGTGGTGGTGCGAGGCGCCGGTGGTGCTCCTGTACCTGGGGCTGCTGGGCCTGTTGCTCCACCCCGGCGCGGTACACGCCCTCTGGCTTGGACTGGGCTGGGCACTGCTCGGCGGCCTGGTCACCGGCCAGGGCCATCCCGCCGCGCGCCTGGGGCTGGCCTTGGGTGCGCTGTTCGAGCAGCTGTTCCAGCTGGCCGTCAACAGCCTGTCCTTCTCCCGCGTGGGCGCCTTCGCCCTGGCCCACGCGGGCCTGTCCCAGGCGGTGGTGGCGCTGGCCGGCCTGGCCGGTCACGGCGGCTGGATGGTGCTGGTGCTGGGGAATCTGTTCATACTCGCCCTGGAAGGACTGGTGGTGTCCATCCAGACCACGCGCCTGGTGTTGTTCGAATTCTTCATCCGCTTCCTGCGCGCCGAGGGCCTCGGTTTCCGGCCGCTGCCCGCACCCGATTATCCCGCCTTCACGATCACAAGGAGTTCCTCATGAAACGTCCCGTATTTGCCATTGCCCTTACCCTGTTCACCGGCCTGCTGTGCCTGCTGGGTACCGGCCTGCTGTTCCTGCAACCGGCCCTGGCCGCCGACACCGCCGCCGCCCCGGCCCTGGATCCGGGTGTGCTGCAGTGGGGCTATGTGGCGGCGGCCCTGGCCACGGGACTGGCGGCCCTGGGAGCCGGTTTCGCAGTGGCCAGCGTGGGCAGCGCGGCCATCGGCGCGGTGACGGAAAAACCCGAACTGCTGGGACGCACCCTCATCTTCGTGGGCCTGGCCGAGGGGATCGCCATCTACGGCCTGATCATCTCCATCCTGATCCTCAACCGGCTCGGCTGATGGACACTCCCCAGGGCAACCCGGTCTATCTCGGCGATGAGCTCGGCGCCACGGGATACCGGCTCGCAGGCGCCGAGAGCTTCGTGATCTCCAGCGACCACGAACTCGAAGCGCGGCTCGAGTCCGCCCTGGCGCATGCCTCGCTGGTATTGCTGGGAGCCGCCGTGGCACAGCGGCTCCCGGCGGAACGCCTGCAGTCACTGCTGCGCGGGACACGTCCGCTGGTGACGGTAGTACCCGATTTCAGCAGCCACGCCGTACCACCCGACCTGTCCGGCTGGCTGCGCGGCCAACTGGGGATGAACCCATGAATGATAACCTCGCAGGCCCGAGCGCGGCCCTGATCGAACTGATCACCACCAGCGGCCATGACCGCTGCGCCACGGTCCTGGAACAGGCACAAGGACAGGCGCGCGAGCGGGTGCGCAACGCCTTCCGGGAGGCGCGCCGCCGGGTGGCGCGCGCCATCAGCGGGGAACGTCTGCGCGCGCACAGCCTGCTGGCAAGTCATGAGGCGCGCCTGGAAACCCAGGATCGCCAGCGTTACCAGGACAGTGTGCAACACCTGCTGGCGCGTGCGCGTAACCGCCTGGATGCCGCGCTCCTGGCGCGCTGGACACAGGCCGACAGCCGCCGTCAATGGCTCGAACACCTGTTGAACCAGGCGCGGCATCGACTGCCTGCGACGACCTGGGTAATCGAGCATCCGGCCGGCTGGGACACCACTGAACTCGACCCCTGGCAGGATGCCATCCGGACCCGGAGCGGCAGCGCACCGCAACTGCGTGTCGACCCGGCCCTGCGCGCCGGGGTGCGTATCCAGGCTGGCGGTGCCTGCCTGGATGGCAGCCTGGAAGGGCTGCTGGCCGACGAACAGGCCATCCAGGCGCAATTGCTCGCCCGCCTGGAGGCCGCACTGCCAGGCACGAAAACGGGAGAGACGACATGAGCGAGGCACGCCTGTCCTGGATCAGCGGCCCGGTGCTGCGCGCGCGCCCCGAGGGGCCCTTCGCCGTCAACGAGGCGGTATTGATCGGCGAGCAGCGCCTGCTGGGCGAGGTCATCCGCCTCACCGAGGAGGAGATCGTGGTGCAGGTGTACGAGGACACCACCGGCCTGCGGCCCGGCACCCCGGTGCGGGGTACCGGCCAGGCGCTGGCCGTGGACCTCGGTCCCGGTCTGCTCGGCAATATCTTCGATGGCCTGCTGCGTCCCCTGGCGGGCATGGAATCCATCCATGTACAACCGGGCATGTGGAAACGGGCACCCAGGAGCTTCCCCTTCGCGCCGGACGTGCAGCATGGAGACGAAATCGATGGCGGTGCCCGGCTTGGCGAGATCCTGCCCGTCGAGGGCATGCCGCAATCCTGCCTGGTACCGCCCGGCCTGCGTGGCAGAGTGGTGGACATCAAGCCGGACGGCAGTTACCGCGAAGACGAGGTGCTGTGTGTACTGGAGGAAGGTGACCAGCGCCACGAACTGCGCATGAGTCACGCCTGGCCGGTACGCATCCCGCGTCCCATCCGCGCGCGCCTGCCCGCCGACCGACCCATGCTCACCGGCCAGCGCATCCTCGACACCCTGTTTCCCATCGCTCGCGGCGGCAAGGCGGCCCTGCCCGGCGGCTTCGGCACCGGCAAGACCGTGCTGCAGGAAAGCCTGGCCAAGTGGTGCGATGCCGATGTCATCGTCTACGTGGGTTGCGGGGAGCGCGGCAATGAGATGGCCGGTGTGCTGCACGAGTTCCCGCAGCTGCAGGACCCGCGCAGCGGCCGCGCGCTGATGGAACGCACGGTGATCATCGCCAATACCTCCAATATGCCGGTGGCGGCGCGCGAGGCCAGTATCTATACCGGCGTGACAGTGGCCGAATACTTCCGCGACCAGGGCCTGCACGTGGCCTTGATGGCCGATTCCACCAGCCGCTGGGCCGAGGCCCTGCGCGAGGTATCCGGACGCCTGGGAGAACTGCCCGGCGAGGCCGGTTACCCGGCCTACCTGAGTTCGCGCCTCGCCGATTTCTACGAACGCGCCGCGCGCGTGGAAACCCTGGCGGGCGCGGAGGGTTCGCTGACCATCATCGGTGCCGTGAGCCCGCCCTCCGGCGATTTCTCCGAGCCGGTGACCACCCACACCAAGCGCTACGTGCGCACCTTCTGGGGACTGGATCGCGGCCGTGCCCAGGCACGTTTCTATCCCGCCGTACATCCCCTGCAGTCCTATACGGAAGACGTGGACAGCATGGCCCACTGGTGGAAGTCCGAGGGCAACCCGCACTGGGCCGATCACCGGCGCCGTTTCCTGGAAATCCTCGAGGAACAGGAACGGCTGGAGCGCATGGCGCGCATCGTCGGCAAGGACTCCCTGCCGCCGCGTCAGCAGTGCGTGCTGCTGTGCGGGGACCTCATCAACCAGGCCTTCCTGCGCCAGTCCTCCTTCTCGGCCATCGATCGCTACGCCTCCCCGGCGCGACAGATGGCCATGATGAACCTGATCGCCCGTTTCGTGGACCAGGCCCTGCAACTGGTGGAACAGGGCGCGGATCTCAACGCCCTCGCGGAACTGCCCGTCCTGCGCCGCTTGCAGCGCATGGGAGAGGAGATCGCCGAACAAGCGCTGGACGAATTCCAGGTACTGGCACGACAACTGGAAACCGAACTCGGCCAACTGGAAAGGACCGAAACCCATGCAGGCTGAACTGACACTCGCCGGCGCCGCCACCCGCATCGACGGACCCTTACTGTTCCTGCGTCGCCAGCTCGACGTTGGATTGAATGAGTCGGTGGAAGTGATCGGCAGCGACGGACGCCCGCGCCTGGGCCGCATCGCCGCCCTGGACGAGGACTTCATGACCGTGGAGGTACTGGAATCCACCCAGGGCCTGAACCTGGCCGGCACCCGGGTGCGCTTCCACGGCGAACCTTTGCACTTCAGCCTGGGACCGGACATCCTTGGCCGGGTATTCGATGGCGTCGGCCGGGTCATCGACGGCGGCCCGCCCATCGCCGCCCACCAGCGCCTGCGCATCGAAGGCCTGACGGTGAACCCCGCCCGGCGCGCCATGCCCCGCGACTTCATCGAAACCGGTATCTCCACCATCGACATCATGAACAGCCTGGTGCGCGGCCAGAAACTGCCGGTGTTCTCCGGCGGCGGCCTGTCCCATGACCGGCTCGCCATCCAGATCGCCCAGCAGGCGCGGCTGCGCGACACGGCGGCGGGAAACTTCTCCATAGTGTTCGCGGGCATCGGCATCCCCCACGATACCGCCGAATCCTTCCGACTGGCCATGGAACAGAGCGGCGCCCTGGCGCGCACCGCCCTGTTCCTCAATCTCGCCTCCGATTCGAGCGTGCAGCGCCTGCTGACCCCGCGCTTCGCCCTCACTGCCGCTGAATACCTGGCCTTCGAACTCGGACAGCATGTGCTGGTGATCCTCACCGACCTCACCAATTACTGCGAGGCGCTGCGCGAGGTCTCCGCCAGTCATGGCGAGATCCCCAGCCGCAAGGGCTACCCCGGCTACATGTATTCGGACCTGGCAACCCTCTACGAGCGTGCCGGCTGCATCCAGGGCCGCACGGGTACGCTGACCCAGATGGCCACGCTTACCATGCCTTCGGACGACATCAGCCATCCCATCCCCGACCTGTCCGGCTACATCACCGAGGGCCAGGTGGTGCTCGACCGGGAGCTGCACCGGCGCGCCGTCTATCCGCCGATCAAGGTACTGCCGAGCCTGTCGCGCCTGATGAAGGATGGTACGGGCAAGGGCTATACCCACGCCGATCATCCCGACCTCGCCAACCAGTTATATGCCGCCTATGCCCGTGCCACCCAGGTACGGGTACTGGCCAGCGTGGTGGGTAGCGAAGGCCTCACCGAAGTGGACCGCCTGTACCTGCGTTTCGGGGAAGGCTTCGAGGCGGAATTCATCCAGCAGGGGGATGAGCGTCGCACCCTGGAACAAAGCATGGAACTCGGCTGGCGCCTGCTCGCCGGACTCCCGCGTACCGAACTGCATCGCCTGAGCGACGCGCAGATCACGCAACACATCGAACCGTTACGGGAAGCGGCCAATGCCTGACCAGGACCGATTGCCGACCCGCACCACCCTGCTGGAACTGCGCGAGGAACGGCAGATCATGCAGGAGGGATATCGCTTCCTGGATGAGAAACGGCTGCTGCTGGCCGCCGAGATCCTGCGCCAGCTGGCCCTCTACGAGGCCGCCATGGATCAGTTCCGCGACCGGCAACAGGCGGCCACGGAGGCCTTGCGGGACGCCGTCGGTCGCCATGGCCTGGAGGCCTTGAGCCTGTACCCGTCGCCCCTCGCCACGGAGCCGCCGGCGCCACGCCAGTACAGTTTCCTGGGCGTTCGAATGCTGGCGGCGACGGATCAGGCTGATCCTCCCCTGGGTGAGACCGCGGTGGCCGAGGATCCCTCCCCCCAGGCGCGCCGGGCCGCCGAGATCTTTCACTTCCTGCTCTTGCGGGCACGGGACCTGGCCCTGCTTTCGGGCAACCTTTACCGATTGATGGACGATTATCGACGCACCGAACGCCGCGCCCGAGCCCTCGAGGACGTGCTGTTGCCGGAGGCCCGGGTGGCCATTCGCCAACTGGAAGAACAACTCGACGACCAGGATCAGGAAGAGGCCATTCGGGTGCGGCTCAAGGCACGCTGAGCGGAAGTCCATGACCCAGGCCCAGTACATCCGTTTTCGCCTCTCCATTTCCGCCGAGGATTACCTGGCCTATTACCAGGGGGTCGCCCGGGCGGTGGTGGTGCGCGCTGAGGACGGCCGCAGCATCCGTTTCCCGGCCGGCGCGCTGCAGCCCTTTGTCACCCGCCAAGGCATCCATGGTCGCTTTGAACTCTGTTTCGACGCCCAGAACAAGCTGCAGGCCCTGCGCCGGATCGGGGATGGAAACGGCTGAAAAAATATTGCCCAAACTGTAGTATTTCGGCCGGGTATTAGGGTAGACTCGAAACCGTTGCACTCAAGTCAGGTTCTTTTCAGAAATCCCTACCGGCATTCTCCTGCGAACAACCTCCCCACGAGTGGCAATGAACAATCGTTTTGATCTGCATAGGCAATAGATATGGCTTCAGGTACTGTTAAGTGGTTTAACGAATCCAAGGGTTTTGGCTTCATCACTCCGGATGACGGTGGCAAGGACGTATTCGTCCATTTCTCCGCGATCCAGGGCAGCGGCTTCCGCACCCTGGCCGAGGGTCAGGCCGTGAACTTCGAAATCGAAAACGGTCCCAAGGGACCGCAGGCGACCCAGGTAACCGCAGCCGGTTAAACAAGTCGCCGGGCCTTCGGGTCCGAACCCCCGCAGCGATGCTGCGGGGGTTCTTCTCAGGAATTTCCTGGCCAGCCCGACTGGGCAGGAACACAACGCTCCGGGCATCCCCTGCCTGGAAAAGCTCACTTTACCCGCTTTTCCTCTTGTCACCCCACGCTGGGCTGACAATCCCCTGGTTGAATACACCTGCAAAGCATTAGCATGGGCCCATCATCCCGCGGAGCTCCCTTTTCATGCCCATTCAGGCCAGCAACCAAGCCTACCTGGACACCGTACGCCGGTTGTCCGAGCGCATCATCGAAGCCCAGCGCCCCATCCGGATCCTGGATGCCATCAAGTGGAACAACGGGGTGCGCCAGGCATTCTTCGACAGTCGCTTCCACACCCTGCCGGTCGTGGACCGTGACTACTATGATCGACATTGCCCCCTGGGCTTCGATCCCGAAGCCAAGCGCGCCGAACTGCACCAGATCGAGCGGGACATCAGCCGCCAACTGGGCCAGCTCAATCCCCTCGGCATGATCATGCGGCGCACCTGCCGCGAATACCAGATGGTGGTGCGAATGCTGGAAGCGCGCGGCAGCGAGGCCTTTGCGGATCTTTCCCAGGAGCTCTACGGGGCCTCCAGCGATGTGTTCCATGCCGCCGACCCGACCATCGCGGACCTGGGTCGACTCATGGAGGGTGTCCTGGAAGGCTTGTTGCGCGACCCGTCCATGCACGAAGCCCCCAAGATCTTCACCCCGGAACAGGCGGTGGCCCAGCTCAACGATCGCATGACGGAAAATTTCCCCGATGCCGGCATCCGCGTCATCGTCAGCGACGGCATCGCCGCCGATGCCGCTGCCGGCACCGACTACATCAAGCTGCGCCAGGACGCCATGTTCAGCCAGGAGGACATCGACGTGCTGGAGGTGCACGAGGGCTGGGTTCACCTGGGCACCACGCTCAATGGCATGGCCCAGCCCTATTGCACCTTCCTCAGCAAGGGCCCGCCCTCTGCCACCATCACCCAGGAAGGCCTGGCAGTGCTGTCGGAAATCCTCAGCCTGCGCTCCAGCCCCACCCGCCTGCATCGCCTGGTGGCTCGGGTGCGGGCCGTGACCCTGGCGGAGGAAGGAGCCGACTTCGTCGAGGTGTTCCGCTACCTGCGCGAGAAGGACGTCAGTGCCGACGATGCCTGGGTGATCACCAGCCGGGTGTTCCGCGGCAGCACCCCCACGGGCCGTCCCTTCACCAAGGACATCACCTACATGAAGGGCTTCGTGCTGACCTATAATTTCCTGCGGCTGGCGGTGTCGCGCGGCCGCCTGGACCGCCTGCCCATGCTGTTCCTGGGCAAGATCCTGCTGGAAGACATTCCCCTGCTCGCGGAGCTGGTGGACGAGGGTGTGGTGGCGGCACCGCAGTTCATCCCGCCGCACTTCTCCAACCTGAAGGGGCTGGTCACCTGGCTGAGTTTTTCGCGCTTCATCGCCCAGCTCAGTTTCGAACAACTGGAAGCGGACTACGCCCACCTGCTCTAGCACGGGTTTTCAGCCAGGATTCAGCTTGCATCGTCACACTACCGCCAAATGGAATGATGCACTGGTACCACAACCCGTACAAGGAGACCGCCATGAACAACCACCCCCTTTCTGCCATCAGTCTGTCCGTCCTGCTGATCGTCTGCGCCAGCAGCGTCTTCGCCAGCGACGATGAGATCACCAGCCGAGGCCCCGTACCCTTCGAGCAGTTTGACGCCGACGGAGACGACTCCATCAGCGAAGAGGAATACCTGCGAGTGCATACCCTGCGAATGGAAAAACGCGGGGAGGAAGGGCGTGGCATGCGCTACAGCGATGACACCTCCCGCTTTGACTCCATCGACACCGATGGGAACGGGCGCATCAGCCGCGAGGAACTGCGGCACCACCAGCAGAACCGCCAGGAAATGCGGGAGGAATGGCGCAAGCAACGGCAGGAATCCGGCGGCATGGGCGATGGCCGAGGGCAGTAGCCCCTGGCACATGGCCACGGAAACCTTGCTATAGTGAGCCCCAATCCGCCCCACGCCTGGTATCCTTGGCAGTCGGGTGGATGTCTTGGGGAGAGCGATGTCACTGAGCTATACGGGTTTCGCGTTGCTGGCACTGGTGCTGCTGCTGGGCTTGTCATGGGCCGTATTACGCAGGAACGGGCGCGCAAGGTCCGCTCCTCCCGCGGATGGCCCAGGCGCCGCACAAAGCGCCACCGACCACCTCGACTACCTGAAGCGCTCGGGACTGTACTGGGGCGTCGCCATTCGGGCCCAGGAAAACGGCAGTTGCTGCGCCCAGGTACAGGAGCTGCTGGGACAACCCTACGCCCTGGATCAGGCACCGCGCCTGCCCCTGTCCGGTTGCGAACTCGATTGCAAGTGCCATTACCAGCCCTTGCTGGAACATCGCGATGACAAGGTCCGCCGCATTCACCATGACCGGCGCAGCATCCTGCGCTACGAGCCTGACAAGAAGAACCGTCGCCGGCTGCCGACCCGCCGCAAATAGGCCCTCACGGGCCTGTTTGGCATCCCCGGGCTATTCCTGATAGAATTACTCAAGTATTTTGTCCAATCAGGAATATTTCAGGAGTTGAAACATGCAGGCTGTTGTTGACGGTAAAGTGATCGAATTGAGCGAGGCCGGTTGGCTGGTGAATCTCGACGAGTGGAGCGAAGACCTGGCCGTGGAGGTCGCCAAGAACGAGAACATACCGGAACTGACCCAGGAACACTGGGACATCATCCACGCGGCACGTGAATACTTCCAGGACAACGGTACCGTGGCGGAACCGCGGGTGTTCTCGAAGATCATGAAGGCCAAGTTCGGCAAGGACCGCAGCGACCAGAAGTACATCTATTCGCTGTTTCCCACCGGCCTGATCAAGTGTGCCAACAAGGTGGCCGGCCTGCCCCGTCCCAAGGGTTGCAGCTGATCCCACTGCCAGGACAGCAACAAAAAAGCCGTTCATGAGAACGGCTTTTTTGTTTGGGAAACCGCCAATGCGCAATCAATCCAGATCCCGCGCCAGCAACCCCATTTCATATTCACCCGCTTCCAGCGGGATACGCACCCGGTATCCACCACCGGGCGCCTCTGCCATGGCCTCGCCCTGGAGGCTTTCCATGTGCCGCAGGGTAAAGCGGCGATTGCCGTCGGGCAGCAGCAGTTCCAGGCTGTCGCCGATGGCGAACTTGTTCTTCACATCCACTTCGGCCAGGCCGGTAGTGGATTCGTAGCCGCAGAGTTCCCCGACGAAACGTTGCTTCAGGCTGTCGGAGTGGTGACTCAGGTAGTTCTGGTATTCCTCGGCATGGTGGCGTTGGTAGAAGCCGTCCGTATAGCCGCGGCTGGCAAGGTTTTCCAGTACCCCCAACAGACTCGGATCGAAGCTCCGCCCGGCCACGGCATCATCGATGGCGCGACGATACACCTGGGCGGTGCGGGCTACATAGTAGTGTGACTTGGTACGGCCCTCGATCTTCAGACTGTCGATCCCCATCTTCACCAGGCGCTCCACGTGTTCCACGGCGCGCAGGTCCTTGGAGTTCATGATATAGGTACCATGCTCGTCCTCCTCCACGGGCATCAGTTCGCCGGGACGCTCGCGCTCCTCGATCAGGTAGACCTGCTCCGATGCGGTATGACGCTGGCCATCACCGGTCTGGGCCGCGGGCGGGATATAGCGCTGTACATCGCCACTGGCATCGGTGCTGGCCTCGTGAACTTTGTAGTCCCAACGGCAGGAATTGGTGCAACTGCCCTGGTTGGCGTCACGATGGTTGAAATAGCCCGACAGCAGGCAACGACCGGAATAGGCGATGCACAAGGCACCGTGCACGAACACCTCCAGTTCCATATCCGGACATTGCTGACGGATTTCCTCCACCTCGTCCAGGGAAAGCTCGCGCGACAGGATGATGCGTTTCAGGCCCAGCTGCTGCCAGAACTTCACGCTGGCATGGTTCATGGTGTTGGCCTGCACCGAGAGATGAACGGGCAACTCCGGCCAGCGTTCGCGCACCAGCATGATGAGGCCGGGGTCGGCCATGATCAGGGCATCGGGCCCCAGGGCCACCGCCTCCTCCATGTCCGCCAGGAAGGTTTTGATCTTGCTGTTGTGGGGCAGCACGTTGGTGGCCAGGAAGAACCGCTTGCCCTGGGCATGCACCATCTCGATCCCCTGGGCCAGCTGCTCCAGGTGATTGAAATCATTGTTGCGCACCCGCAGGCTGTAGCGCGGCATGCCGGCGTACACGGCATCGGCCCCGAAGGCGATGGCGTAGCGAAGATTGCGCAGGGTGCCGGCGGGGGCCAGCAGTTCGGGTGGCTTCATGATGCCTCTCGGGGGCGTGAAAATCCGCCTGATTGTACACCCGGCGGTGGCAGGACAGCGGGAAACCACAAGGCTTGCCGGGGGATGGCGGCAGGGGTTTTATTGACCTCGGTCAAGGCGGTGCCCGGGGCCGACGTTACCATTGCTCATCATGTACATGACCGGCCCGGCGCGGGCCGAGAGGTAATCCCTTGTCCAACTGGTTCACCCTGTCCGTGGTCGGCCTGGCACTGGCCCTGTTTGCCATCTCCCTGGCCTGGGCCATCCTGCACAACCTGCGCGAAGGCCAGGCGTTTCGCACCCAGCTCGCCCGACGTCTGGAACGACTGCGCCTGCAGCGGCTGATGCGCATGCTGGGGCTGGATCCCGGCCGCTACCTGCACCAGGAGCGCATCGTGGATGTGGAACGGCACATGCGCGCCTGCGCAAGCTGCCCGGAAACGGCGCGCTGCGACCAGGCCCTGGAACAGCATCAGCCGGATGCGGTGGCCGACTATTGCGCCAACTATCCGGAACTGCGGGACCTGCGGGAAAAGGGAAAACAGCCCTCCTGACCTCCACCGGATCGTAGGAGTGGCCTTTGGCCGCGAACAGGGTCTGTGCCGCAACCGTTCGCGGCCGAAGGCCGCTCCTACCGCTCCTCCGTCACCGTGCGCCAGGCCCCGCTGGCAATCCCCTCCAGGCTCCAGTCGCCCACCCGGTAACGGATCAGGCGCAGGGTGGGAAAACCGATATGGGCGGTCATACGCCGTACCTGGCGGTTGCGGCCCTCCTGCAATTCCAGGCGCAGCCAGCGGGTGGGAATGGCCTTGCGTTCCCGGATCGGCGGCACCCGCTCCCAGACCGCCGGCGCCTCCATGAGGCCGACCCGGGCCGGCTTGGTCATACCGTCCTTGAGGCGCACGCCCCGGCGCAGGGGCTCCAGGTCGGCATCCGTCGGTACGCCCTCCACCTGCACCCAGTATTCCTTCCATTTGCCGAAACCGGGATCGGCAATCCGTTGCTGCAGGCGCCCGTCATCGGTCAGCACCAGCAGGCCCTCGCTGTCGTAGTCCAGCCGACCGGCGGGATAGACGTCGGGGATGTCGATGAAGTCCTTGAGGGTACGCTTGTCGCCCTCGGGGCTGAACTGGCACAGCACCCGGAACGGTTTGTTGAACAGTACGATCATCCCCGCACCCTATTTATCCTTGAGGTAGAGGTCATCCTGGAAGCTGCTCACCCATTCGGGTCGCAGCGCCACCAGCATGGTCATGATCATGCCGTTGATGAGGGCCTCGGACAGAAACATCATGGGCAGCCAGGGCAGGTATTCGTAGGCCACGGCCTCGAAATGCTGCGCACCGGCCAGCAACAGCAGGCCCACCACCGCCAGCTTGGCCACCAGGCTGGACAGGCCCGCGGCAAGAAAGGCATTCAGCAGGGTATAGATGAAAAAATTGTGGGGCAGGTAACGCTGGCTCAGGCGCAGCAGACTCTGGGTGAGCAGGATGGGAATGCCGCCCATCAGGAGCGCGTTGACGGCCAGGGTCTCCCAGCCGCCGAGTCCGTAGGCCGTGGTGGCGAGCAACACCAGCAGCAGGGAAAGCCAGGCGAAGGCCCAGCCGAACATGAGGGTGAGGCTGGTCGCGCCCAGGATGTGAAACCCGAGGCCGGGGCTGATGCCGCCGCGGATCAGCCACAGCAGCATCACCACCAGGGTGGCGCCGAGCCAGACATTGAGGTCGGCGCTATCGCGCAGACGTGGCCAATGGGCGGTACGCACCGCTGCGGCCGTAACCAGGACGAACAACAGCCATGCCGGCACCAGCCAGGCGAGGGAGAGAAGACCACTCGGTACATCCATGGCCTGCATTGTAGGGGATTTCAGCCCCTGTCACAGCCGCGCCTGTGGGCAGGTTTGACTTTGCGTGCGCCATTTTCAATAGTGTTCGCCGTGGACATCGAACAGGTACGCACCTTTCTGGCCGTAGCCGCCAACGGCAGCTTCCTTGAAGCGGCGACGCGCCTGCATGTCACCCAGTCCACCGTCAGTGCCCGCATCCAGAACCTGGAACAATGGCTGGGTACCCGGCTGTTCACCCGCAATCGCGCCGGTGCCGTCCTCACCCCGGCGGGGCGTCGTTTCCTGCGCCATGCCAAGGCGCTCATCCTGACCCTGGAACAGGCCCGCCATGATGTGGGACTGCCGAGTCGCTTTCGCGCCAGCATCACGGTGGGCGCGCGCATCGCCCTATGGGAGGGTTTCCTGCCCGAGTGGGTGGGCCAGGTGCGCGCGGCGGAACCGGACATCTCCCTGCGTTGTGAAATCGGTTTCGAGGAGGACCTGATGCGGCGCCTGGTCGAGGGCACGCTGGACATCGGCCTCATGTACAGTCCCCAGCACAGCCCCGGGGTACGTATCGAGCCCCTGTTCGACGAGGTGCTGGTGTTGCTGACCACCGATCCCGAACGTGCCTGGCCCGACGAACAATATGTACACGTGGACTGGGGGCCGGCCTTCTACGCCCAGTTCAATAATCATTATCCCGACCAGGAACGGCCTGCCCAGATGGTCAATATCGGTTGGCTGGGTGTGCAGTTGATCCTGCACAACGGCGGTTCCTGCTTCCTGCCCATGCGCATGGCCGACCCATTCATCCGGCAAGGCCGACTGTTCCCGGTGGCCGGCAGCCCGCGCTTTCGCCTGCCCGCCTACCTGGCCTATCCGCGCGAGGCGGACGCATCGGTATTGCCGCAATTGCTGGACGGGTTACGCGCCAGGGCCGCCGAAGAGCAGCAACGGGCCGAAACCCTCCTGCGTGAATAGGAGCCTGTCGGACTTGAGGCTGATCTACTGCGCCGGTGGGAGAGCGGCTCAAATTTCCCTGATTTCTCGTTGCGTAGGTTCACTATGCGCCTCGTAATCATGAAAATTTGTTCTCGCTCTCCCACCTTGCTCGCTACGATCGCTCAAGTCAGACAGGCTCCTGGCCTGTTCTTTCCGCTGGCCGGCCTGTATGCCCTGCTGGTGGTGCCGGCCTGGTTGTGGATATCCATCCATTGGCCCGCGCTGCTGACCGCGAGCTGGCATGGCCATGAAATGCTGTTCGGCTTCGCCCTCGCCGTGGTGGCGGGCTTCCTGGTGACGCGCCCTTCCCGTGTGATGATCCTGATGCTGTTGGCCGGCTGGCTGGCATCCCGCGCCGCCCCATTCGTCTCCCTCGATTCCCTGGCACTGGTCTGCGGCCTCGCCTTTCCCATCGCCCTGCTCGCCGCCACCGTGCCCACCCTGCTCGGCAGCGCCAAGCGCTGGGAAAACCGCATCGCGCCACTGGTCCTCGTGGCGCTGTCGCTCACCGACCTGGCCTGGTGGGCCGGCTGGCTCTGGCTGGGCACCGAGTGGCAGCAGCGCGCCCTGCTGACGGCCATCGACCTGTTTGCACTGATGCTGCTGATCTTCGGCGGGCGGGCACTGCAGGCCGCCATGGGAGGCTACCTCGAACGCCGGGGTTTGCCACGCCGCGACCCTGTACGCAGTGGTCATGAACGACCGCTGGCATTGTTGATGCTGGGCGCAGTACTGGCCGATGCCGGCGACCAGGCGAGCCTGGCCGGGCTTTGCTGCCTGGCCGCGGCCCTGCTGACCCTGCAGCGGGTATGGCCCTGGCAGTTGGCCCACATGTTCCAGGAGCCGCGCCTGTGGACCCTGGGGGTGGGCTACCTGTGGCTGGTGGCGGGATTGCTGCTGAAGGCCCTGGCGCAACTGCAGGACGGGATTCCCGTAACCTCCCTACTACACGGCATCGGGATCGGCGCAATCGGCAGCCTGACCCTGGTGATGATGGCCCGTACCGCCAGCCTGCGTGCCAGGCGCCCCCTGGATCCCTTTGCGGATATCGGCCTGGCGGTGATCCTGGTCAGCGCCGCCGCCAGCAGCCGTCTGCTGGCGGGCTTCCGTCCCGCAGACAGTCATTTTCTCTTGTGGCTGTCGGTCCTGTGCTGGTCAGCGGCCTTTCTGATCCTGTTGCTACGGCTATTGCGCCACGCATCCCCCGCGGACAAACCGCGGGTACGGTAAAGGCCGTTTACCTGCCCTCACCTTCAGCCCGTGCTCCAGGCCCTTGGCTTGCGCATGCCGGCGATGCGGCAGGCCTGCTTCACATAACCGTAGGGAAACAGTTCGAACAGGCGGGCCTTGGCCTGGCGACCATGACCCAGCTCGTCGGCCAGGAAGCGGATGACGAAACGGGCATCCACGGCCACCCGGTTCTGCTCGTACCAGTCCCGGATGAAACGGATCACCCGCCAGTGTTCGTCCGTCAGTTCGATATCCTCATCCGCCGCCAGCAGCGTGGCGATTTCCTCGTTCCAGTCCTCGGGGTCCAGGAGGTAACCCTCCATGTCCAGCGCCAGTCCGGGTACTCGCCTGATTGCGCTGCTGCGGTCCGATTCCAGGGTTGCACTCATCGTTTGCTCCTTGATCAATGGTTGGAAGAACGGCGTGAGATCATTCTTGCCCGCCCATTAATGAAACTCAAACGATATTATTTGCTAGTTAATATTCATAATTTCGATATTATTACGGCCACCTCTTTCCCCAGCGTCAGTCTGCGATGCCCGGCAGGCATGGAGACTGCTAGACTTGATCCAACGCAACTTCTTGCAGGTCCACCATGATCCGATGCACCGGCGATTGCCGTACCGGCCCATGCCGCATCCTCCTGCAGCCCAACCGCCCGCTCAGCTGGCGCGGCAGCCAGTTGGCCTGGCTGCTGATCAGCCTGCCCGCCCTGGTCCTGGCCCTGGTGCTCACGGCCATGGGCTTCTGGCCCATCCTGCCCTTCGCGGGGCTGGAACTGGGCCTGCTCTACCTGGCCTTTTATCTCAGTTCACGCCGCCAGTACCGCCAGGAACGACTTCGGCTCACGGACCGGGAAGTGATCATCACCCGGCGGGCCGGCGCCAACCGCAGCCGGGTAAGGCTGCCCCGCGCCTGGACGCGCCTGCAACGACTCGAGGGTCCCGGCCGCTGGCACCCGGCGCGCATCGCTCTGCGTTACCGCGGGCAAAGCACGGAAATCGGTGCCGAACTCAACGAGCACGAGCGCGACCAGCTATTCGAAACGCTGCGGGCGGCCGGCATCGCAGGGGAAACCTGACCGGGCGCAAAGCGGGAGGCGAACTCAAGACGGCCGGGGATCCAGCCGCCATACAGCTAGTACCCTGTAACACGCATAATGACGCCTTCAGCGAGGCGAGAAGCAGCCAGATGCAAGGCACTTGCCCGCCGGGGTAGCCATTCTACCTCAAGGGCAAGTAACGCCGCAGGTGGCCGCTTCTCGCCTCGCCCGAAGGGAGCCCCCGAGCGACGCCAGTGCGGCGTTGCAGCGATTGACAAGGGAATGACCCTTGCCTGCGCGCTGCGCCTTGCCCTGACGCCGCTCGGGGGCTCTGAAGGCGTCATTATGCGTGTTACAGGGTACTAGATACCCGCTTACCCGAGGCCCACATATGTATAACCCAAGTCCATGGCCACCCCTGGTCGCCGTTGCCGCCCTGCTGCTGGCTGCCTGGCCTGCCCATGCCGACTGGAACCCCCTGGCCCGTGAAAAGGCCGGCGACCAGCCCGCCGACAACCAGAAAACCGCCGAGGCCATCGCCAACTTCAAGAACAGCGATCCGAGCATGCAGGTGTTCTTCGACAAGGCCCAGGGCTATGCGGTGTTCCCCACCGTGGGCAAGGGCGGCATGGGCATCGGCGGCGCCTACGGTAAGGGAGAGGTGTACGAGAAGGGGAAAAAGGTCGGCTATTCCAGTCTGACCCAGCTCACCATCGGTTTCCAGCTGGGCGGCCAGGCCTATAGCGAGATCATCTTCTTCAAGGACAAGGCCACGCTGAATGATTTCAAATCCGGCAATTTCGAATTCAGCGCCCAGGCCTCCGCGGTGGCGGTCACCGCCGGGGCCTCCGCCGATGCCGGCTACAATAACGGTGTGGCCATTTTCACCCTGGCCAAGGGCGGCCTGATGTACGAAGCCTCGGTGGGCGGACAGAAATTTTCCTATACCCCGAAGTAGTGCCCGTCACCACCCGGTTGGCTCATGCCACGATTCCGTACAGAAGGTCCAGCAAGTCCCGCGCCGCAACCTGCGCCTGCTCCCGGCTCTCCTGCCTGAGCAGCAGTTGCAGGCGGGACGCCACCTCCGTGATCTCGGGATAACCGAACGAACCCCCCATACCCTTGAGCTGGTGAGAGAGACTGGCAACCGAGTCCCAGTCATCGCGCTCCAGACCGGACTCGATTTCCCGGGCGTAACCGGGCAAGCCCGCCAGGAAACGCCCGACCAATGCCTGGTACTGGGCATCTTCCTCACCCCGTGGGTTTTCATCCCGCGTCCCGAGGTATTCGCGCACCACCCGATTGAAGTCGTTCTTCTCGATGGGCTTGGCCAGAAAGCCGTCGCAACCCGACTGCAGGTAGCGTTCCACGTCCTCCTTCATGGCATTGGCCGTGAGGGCGAAGATCGGCCCTCGATAGCCTCGGGCTCGCAATCGCTCCACGGCCTCCAGGCCGCTCATGACCGGCATCTGCATGTCCATCAGGATCAGGTCATGGTGCTGTTGAAGTGCCGCCTCCACCGCCAGCTTGCCGTTTTCGCACAGGGTGACCTCGGCACCCAGCCGCTGCAGGTAAAGGCGGATCAATTGCTGGTTGTCCGGGCTGTCCTCGGCCACCAGCACACGGCCATGCACGGCAACAGATTCCGGTATGGAATCAGATGATTCCGGGATATCTGAAGACTGGGGACGCGCCATGACCAGGTCGGCATCCCGTACCGGCCCGGCATCGACACGCAACATGAAGCGGCTACCGACCCCCGGCACACTATCCATCTCGATGCCACCGCCCAGCATGCGTGCCAGCCGCTGACTGATATACAGCCCCAGGCCCGTACCCCCGTATTCCCGGGTAGTAGAGGAATTCGCCTGGGAAAAGGCCTGAAACAATTGCTGGCGCTTGTCTTCCCTGATGCCGATCCCGCTGTCCGTCACCTGGATAATCAGTTGCCGCGCTGTTGCTTCGTAGCGGGTGGTGACACGTACGAATCCCCGCTCGGTGAATTTCACCGCATTGGTGGCGAGGTTCATGAGTATCTGTTTGAGACGAAGAGGATCGGTGGTGATAAGCCCGGGAATGGGGAATTCGTACTGGATATCGAAATCCAGGCCCTTCTCGCGTGCCTGCATACCCACCAGGGATTCGATATCCTGAAGCAGATCGAAGGGATTGACCGCGAGTTTTTCCACCGTGAGCCGGTTGGCCTCGATCTTGGAAAGATCGAGAATATCGTTGATGAGGGTCAGCAGGTGACGGCTGTTGCGGATAATGGTGCGCAGGGAATGGCGTTGTGGCTTGCTGATATCCCCTTCCTCCAAGAGCGCCTCGGCAAATCCGATGATCGGGGTCAGAGGTGTACGTATCTCATGGCTGATATTGGCAACGAAGGCACTCTTGGCCTTGCTGGCCTCCAGCGCCTGGTCCCGTGCCGCCTGCAGATCGCGGGTACGTTCCACCACCTCGCACTCCAGGTCATCACGGTGAGACTTCAATTCCTTTTCTGCCCGCTTGCGCTCGGCGATCTCCACCAGCAACTCTTCGTTGGTGAGACTGAGCCTATCCTGCTGGCTCTTGATGGTATCCATCATTTTATTGAAGAAGCGCGACAGTTTTCCGAACTCGTCTTCCCGGCCTACGTCCAGGCGTAACTCCAGGTTGCCTCTGGATACCTGCTGCGTGGCGTCGATCAGGACTTCAAAAGGCTTGGCCAACACGTTCTGGATGGTCCAGCTGAGAATGATGCCGATGGCGAGTATGGTCAGGGCGATGATGACCAACACACCGTCACGTTGTGCGCGAACCAGGGACTGTATATCTGGATAGTGAGCCGTGATATGCAGGGACACGGCCTCGGCGCTATTCCAGGCGGGGAGAAAATGTGGTAACTCCAGGCTCTGGGATAGTCCATCGACGGGTATGGCGCCGATCTCCATGGAATGGTTTCCAATGGTGAGGCTCAGACCTTTCAGGTAGCTGCCATCAAGAGTGCTCGACAAGCGTTCACGCAGGGATCGCACACCGGATTCGTCATCGGGGAACGGGGCTTCTGACAATATGCGTTGCACGTGAAAGGCCATGGCGCCCACTTCACGCTGTATGTCCTGCTCGATATCCCCGGCCAGGTCATGATTAAGCCAGACGATGCCAATGAAACTGACGGAGATTACCATCCACAGGAAAATGGCCGTGGTTTTGACGGCGATCTTGGCCTGCCAGTTCTTGGTCCAGTCGTTGGAAACGACGATTTCTTTTTCGGCCATGGACATGGCTCCTGGTGGCACACTACACCATACTACTCGTCGATCATTTCAAATCCGTCATCAACACTTCGTACCTTGAACCACTTGGAGGCCTCCTTGATTTCGGGATCACCTTCTCCCCGTTGCAGCCGCTGCATGAGATAGCGGATATACACCAGGCTGGTGCCATCGTTCATTTCCGTGATATTGAGTTCGTCCACCGACAATACCTGGCTGGCGATGATGGTTTCACCCGTGTGAAAATTCCGTAACCGTTCCGCCGCCTGTTCCGCATCCCGCGTAAACGACTCCAGGAACAGGGCCTGGAGCTGTTCACGCGCGGAATTCGCGGCCTGTGACTTCAAGGCTGCCGCGCGCGCCTGTTCCGCCGCGGCCTCCCGGGCCTGGCGCTCCTGTTCCGCCCGGGCCTGATCCTGTTGCCGATTCCGCAGGGCCTCCTCCTGACGCGCAGCTTCCTCCGCCGCGCGGCGCAACGCCTCCTCGCGTGCCCGTCGAGCGGCCTCTTCGCGGGCCTGTTGCGCAGCCTGGCGTTCGGCCGCTTCCTGGACGCGGCGCTGGCGCTCCTGCTCCGCCGCACGCTCCGCATCCACACGTGCCCGTTCCACGTCACCGAGAACCGCCCCGGCTTCCTCCAACTGGGCAGGCGACAATTGCTCGCGCAGAAAGTCGCGCTGCATCCGGGCATTGCCGAGCCCTTGCTCCGCGGCACGGTCGAACCACAAATAGGCCTGCACCTGATCCGCGGGTACACCGCGACCCAGTTTGAACATGGTCCCCAGGCTGTACTGGGCATCCAGATGTCCCTGGCCGGCTGCCAGCAGGTACCAACGGGCGGCCTGTGCCCCATCGGCGGTCACTCCCTTGCCATCGGCGTAGAGTCTTGCCAGGCGAAACTGGGCTTCCGCATATCCCACTTGCGCGGCGCGCTCAAACCACTGTCGGGCCTGTACCGGATCGGCGCGCACGCCCTTGCCTTCCTCGTACATCAGGCCAAGGTGATGCTGGGCCACCGCATCTCCCTCATTGGCCAGCGGCAGAAGGAATTGCAACGCATTGGCGAACTGGCCCCGTTCATAGGCCTGTATGCCTTCCGCCAGCGTGGCATGCAGCGGGCCTGCCACCAGCAACATCAGCAGCGCGATCCCGGCCCGCGCCCAGCCATTCCCAGACTTCATCCATTACTCCGTCATATATGTGACTATGCAGCAGAATTTTTCACCTGCGGTACAGCCTATGGCCTGGCTGTACGCAGAAACCTCCTGATCCGCTCCCCTGACCGTTGGCACCATCGGTCACGCCGCTGAAACGTATCAGTCATTCAGTATTTTCGGCCAGCGTTCCACGTGGGGAGACAGATTGTAACGCTCCGGAAACACCGTCATGGTGATGCTGGAGATGGCCGTGATCAACAGCTCTGCGGGTAACTGCGCACAATACTGGTCCAGAGCCTCCAGAAAATGCCCCATGTCGCGCGCGCCCATGATGCTATAGGTATTGGAAACGATCAGGTTGAAGGCCGAGAAATAGCCACTGAGCCAGATTTCATACTCGAGAAGCCGGCCGCCACCCTCCGCCCTGGCCTCCAGGAAGAGGCTGCAGGGTTCCCCACCGACACCGTGCACGGCGTACTCGCCACTGATATCCTTGGCCACGGCCCCGCCGGACAGCAGGAGCAAGATCGCCAGCCAGCCCATCCTCTTGAAATACATACCTTGTCCCGATGCGCTACACTCCTGGGCCTGTAACGGCCTGTCGCGTCTAGTCTGTAGCCAGGAAATACTGCGCCGGCGTGGTCGCACGAGATTATCGTTTCCATGAAATATGGCGGCCCGGGCGTCGCCACCCCAGCTTGAATCAGGAGTAACAATATGAAATTTAAAGTCTTATTTATTTCCTGCGGGTGCCTGACCGTGACCGCCGCCAGCCAGGCCGCCAACCCCATCAACGACACCCTGTCCTGGAGCGCCGACCTGCGCGGTGGTTACTACACCCTGGATCGCGATGATCGCGACGGCAGCAATGACGTCACGGATGAATTCCGTGCCCGCATCCGCCTGGGACTGGAAGCAAAGTTGAGCGACAGCTGGCGTGCCAAGGCCCGTTTCGCGGGACGCTACTCCACCTTCGAGAACGACAATCACTTCCAGTTCTTCACCAGCGCCCCCTCCACCGACGGCCTGCGCCGCGGGGATTCCACCATCGACGAACTCTATCTCGCCTACAGCCCCGATGACCGCTGGCAGGTCACCCTCGGACGCATGCAGACCAAGTTCGAGCTGGCCGGCGTCGCCAAGAAGTCCCTGGACCGCAACGACAGCCCGAACGTGGACATCACCTGGACCGACGGCCTGCGCGTCACCCGCAAGGGCGACAACGGCTGGAACAGCCATTTCATCCTGCAGCGCAACCTCCGGGCCGGCCCCACCAATGTCATGCGCTCCCCC
>SWBZ01003397.1_pt2 | contig 30422 bp, 31 predicted proteins | sample 4693031 | NCBI WGS metagenome assembly SWBZ01 (sample SAMN10267274, study PRJNA491770) | bioreactor metagenome | isolation source: DHS bioreactor inoculated with | place: Japan: off Shimokita Peninsula
ATATCCCCTTCCAGTAATTTCATGGAAGTCCAATTTTTGGGGTAGTATTCAGGCACAAAGCCTTCAATCAGCTCGTCAATCAATTCTTTTACATGTTGGTGATCAGCACTAATCTGAGGGAGCCGGGGATAAAACTCCAGTTTTCCATCGATGAAATCATCAAAGTAATCCAACAGCGTTCGCACTCCACTGGCGCGACTGGCAATCATCGGGATCACGGGTACACCGATGGCAGCCTGCAGAATCTTTGCATCCACCGAAAAACCTTCCTGTTCGGCAACATCAATCATATTCAGGACAATCATCAAGGGAGTTTCCAGAACAATTAATTCGGAAACCAGATAAAGACTGCGCTCCAGATTGGCTGCACTGACCACCGCCACAACCAGATCGGGTTTCTCCTGTAAGATGAAATTTCTGGCGATAATTTCTTCAGGTGAGTTTGCTGAAAGGCTGTAAGTACCTGGTAAATCAAACAGGTGAATGGCATGCTCATTATGATGAAATTCACCCTCTTTTTTCTCCACCGTCTTGCCGGGCCAATTGCCCACATGTTGATTGAGGCCGGTTAATAGGTTGAAAATGGTCGATTTCCCCATGTTGGGTTGACCAGCCAGGGCTATCATCAGGGTATTATCTTTGGTCCCACTCGATATGGTTCTCTGGTTATATGTGCGATACAGGTTCATTCTTTTGCTCTAGTGACCAGTATGGTTCGTGCTTCTCCCCTTCCCAAAGCAATTCTTGTATCTCTCACATTGACAACAATTGGACCATGACCATAATTATGCGTCATACGTATGATGACGCCAGGTGTGAACCCAAGGGTCGATAAGCGCGCGTTGATATTCCTACCAGCTTTCAATGCACTGATAGTAGCGCTTTCTCCTGATTTAAGATCAGCAAGAGGTATGAGGGGTGTTGATTGCATGCATGTGCCTTTGTAAAAAAAACCATTATAAATGGTAGTAAGTAGTTTTCAAACAAAGAAGAATGGTTTATTAATTCTTTAACCTTTATCTTCTTTGCTTCCTAAGATTATAGTTTGTTCTCTCGAAATTTACAAATAACAAATTCGAAATATTGACTAATTATATTACAAATATCTTGTTTTTCCAAACGAATAATGGCGATTCCTGCATATATTCGTGATTAAAAAAACCCGGGAAAATATTCCCAGGTTTTCATTCAAACAATACCGATTATTCAGCCGGTAAACCTGCTTCTAATTTTTTAGAACGTTCAATTGATTGCAATGCCAGATATCTTTCACCAAATTTCTCCACCTGATCATTCTGCAAATCAAATTGATCGTAATGGCCTTCTTCCATGGCAACCAAATCTTCGAATAACTTCTTGGTCACCGAATCGGCGTTGGCGGCAGCTTCATTCGCCCACCTGTTGTAATTCAAGACAGCATCTTCTTCCATTTTAATGGCTTTTAAGAGAATTTGATGGACATCCTGAATTTTCTCCACTGGTTCAGCCACTACCATTTCGACGTCACCTTTCAGGAACAATATCCGTTCAGCCAGCATTTCTACATGGGTCATTTCCATGATGGAAATTCTTTTAAACATGGAAGATAAAAGATCATAACCCTGATCATCCATGTGAAAATGGAAATACATATATTGATGAACAGCAAATAACTCATCCGCCACCGCTTTATTCAATAAAACAATACTTTTTTCGTGCATGACATGCCTCCCATAAAAATTCTGATAATTCATTATAGTATATACCAATGAGAATAAAATTAATTCGAAGGACCGAATTGTCATGACATAGGCACTATTTCGTCACAATTTTCAGTTCACGCCAAAGAGTTTTTCAGTCTGTGACGGGAAAACCTTCGTCACCATCTTAAAAAGGAATGAACATCAGGTATGATTAATGGCAAAAAGGAGGACTTAATGAAATGACGCAAGAATCACAGGAATCCAGTCAGTATTCCATTGCTTCTTTCGCAATTATTTACAATGACCTGGGAGCCGTACTTCTCAGCTTACGGAGAGACCGTGATACATGGAATCTCCCCGGTGGCCGGCTTGAACGCGGGGAATTGCCCAATGAAACTGTGCAGCGCGAGGTAAAGGAGGAAACCGGGCTGGAAGTTGCCATCGAGAAACTAACGGGAGTCTATGCACAGCAAGATAAGTATGAATTGGTTTTTGTCTTCATCTGCAAAATAGTCGCCGGGCAGCTCACCCCGAGTGATGAAGCCAGTCAGCATCAGTTCTATCCAATCGACAGCCTGCCTAAAAATACTATTGAATACCATATCGATAAAATCCTGGATGCGAAGAAGACAGATCAGCAGCCAATTTTCTCCCGGTGAGTTACCCCTGGCTTGCTTGGAGAAGAGGAAAGACCCGGAAATCCCCCAGCGGGGTCAACTAAGGTTTCATGCTGATTTTTTATCTTCCAGATTGATAATGTGATTCTCAAACCCAAGCGCGGTTTTCACAGTATAGGTTGGTTTATGCTGGGCTTCATGGTAGGTGCGTACCAGTAGCTCGGCGATCAGACCCATCAGAATGGATTGAAAACCAAGGATGAAAAACATGCTTGATAACATAAACAAGGGAGAATCCAAAACTGCTATCTGAACCAGAATTTTTCTGAAGAACAGATAGAGAAGAATAATGCCAGAAATTCCCATGATCAGGATGCCCGTACCGCCAAAAAGATAAATCGGTTTGTTGGCGTATGAATTCAGAAATTTCACCGTGAATAAATCCAGAATCACTTTGAAGGTACGCTCCAGCCCATACTTGGCTTTTCCATACTTGCGCGGATGATGTCGAACGGGTATCTCAATAAGTTTTGCGCCGACAGAGTTAGCATACACAGGAATGAAGCGGTGCATCTCCCCATACAAACGGAAACCGGTTAATACTTCGCGGCGATAGGCTTTCAATGTGCAGCCATAATCATGCAAATGTACGCCGGTAACTATCGAAATTAATTTATTCGCAAAGAGGGAAGGCAAGGTTCTGGTGATAAAAGTATCTTTGCGTTTTGCACGCCAGCCACTGACCACATCATAGCCTTCATCGATTTTTTCCAATAGGATCGGGATATCCTGCGGATCATTCTGAAGGTCGGCATCCATCAATACGATAACTTCCCCAATGGCATGGTCAATACCGGCTGCGATTGCGGCAGTCTGCCCAAAATTACGCCGCAAACCGATCACCCGCACGTGTTCTGGATCATGAATAGCCAGCTCTGCCAGCCTCTCATAACTTTGATCCTTACTGCCATCATCCACCAGGATCAACTCCCAGGATTTCTGGACAGCCTGCATGGCCTCCAGAACAGCCTGATACAGCAGGGGGACATTCTCTTCTTCATTATAAACAGGTACTACAATTGATAAATGCATGCAACATCCTATAGAAATTTATTCCAAGAAATATAATTTGATTATAAACAAATTTTCTAAATAAAGTAAATTACAACAAATCAATAACCAATAATTTTTTTCAGTTGATTAGAAGAAACCTCATTCCAGAAATTATTTATCTACTTGTAACAACAAAAAAGATGGGTTTTCATAAATCAATATACCATGATCAACTTCGAATTCCTGGTTATTTTTTTGTAAGACAAAATAATCAGCATCAAGCTTTTGAATGAATTTAAGAAAAGTTTCCGGGTGTTCCAGATACCACTCCGTTGATGTAGAATATTGATCAATTTCAGAAAATAATTCATGCCATTGCAACATTTTTTCTGGGTGGGAAAAACCCATTCCACGATCTTTCCAGGAATAAACCAAGGATCGATTCGTTACATAACGAACGGCTAATGGGAGTGTATCGTGGGAATCATTAGCATAATATATCGAAGTTATCGTCGGTGTCCGCTCATCGATAGCTGCCAACAGATTTTGAAGGTCTGATTTTTCAGTGCAAAGAAATTTTCCTTTTGATATACAGGCTCGTGTTTTTTCGAATAATAATAAATTCGTACTTCGATATGAAAAATAATGCCCGATAAAAATGATTCCAATAACAATCAAAATCAACTTGATTGATTTAAATTTAATAAGGTTGAAAACATGGCTTAAACAGGCTAATGATATCATTCCCAACACCGGGACAAAAAATCGGGTGCCTCTGATTAATTCCGTCTCAATAGGCAAGATTCGCAGATACGCTTCGATTATTCTTTCAACATAAGGGAAAAAAACGGAAACAATCGCAATTCCTACCAGCCAGGCAACCATCAACCTGGTTAAACGTCTTGAATTATCCTGGCAAAACCACAAAATAAACAAGCCAACAAGTCCAAGTGGTAAAATCCAGGATTCCCAGTAAAATTTTAGCAACAATCCCACAGAAGTTTTTACATCCATAATATTCGGAGGGAAATAGGTGTGGTATAACTTCATGATTGTTTCATAATCAAAAGGTAACACTTGTTGTTTAATGGATAGATAATTAATGATAAATAATGAACCGACAATGATCATGATTAATGAGAGCAAAAAACCGATAAATAACTTCTTTTTCAGAGGCCAGGTATTCGGCATCATCCATAACAAACTCAAGATGACCATGGCCATAATTGTTGGAGTGCCTACCGCATGAATATAAGTCAACAAACCGGTTAGAATTGCGATAACAGGCCATTTTTTCGGCGAATCCTTCCAGATCCATATCAGTGCCAGTAGAAAAGGGAGAGCAGCCTGCATAAACGTTCGTGGAACAGAATCTTCTGCCAATCCCCAATTTTCAAATAACAAGTAAACTGGAATACTGTTAAATATTACAAATAACACCGCCCAGAATCGGTTATTCAACACAGTTCTCCCTAACCAATAGTTCCCAATTAAGGTTACAAAGGCAGTCGGACCCAGAATGAAGACAAAAGGTAAGGTGTAATTATTTATTAATTTTCCCAGCGATCGAATGATGACAACATGGATTTGTAAATAGAGTTTAAAATTGTCCGGGGTTTGTAAAAAAAAATCATTAGCAAACAAATCAGGGTGATTTAATGAAACAGCCATGGATGAAATATTCGCAGCATCACTCCCTAAAATGACATCTGGATAATTTCCTTGCAAACGTTCAACAATCAGAAGAAAGGAAACAATTAAGGCAAGAAAAATGAATATCCAATCCAATCGATTGATGTGGTTCCATCTAATCTCTAAATGTTTTTGAGAAGAATTAATCCATTTAGAATTAAACCTTTCCAACCAGGCATCAAATGATTTAATTAAAGGAAGAATTCTTGATTCGTAATTTGCGCGAATAAAATTCCTTTTGAAAATGATGATGGCTAGTAATGCTGAAAATATTATTAATCCGAAGCCAAAGTACTTAAAAATAAGCATCGATTTAAATCCAGGGGATCTACCTATTTTGTTCAGTACCCAATTGATTATCACTGGATCAAAGAATCCTGCAATAATCAGTAATCCTGAAATGAGGATGATTATCATAATAACGGTATAAATGACTTTTTTCATGAATGCAACCAATCGGAATTATGGATTTCTTAATCAATTTATAGGAGAACACAATGATTAAATTATGGAGCGGTTTCTTTATTTTGATAATTTATAAATCATCATATTTCCATCGGGAGACACTGCAATCAGGACATATTTTGAAAATTTTAAATTTTCAAACAGATCATCTTTATATATGATTAAATACTCCAAATTCATTTCTAATAGTTGATGTTCATCATTTATTTTATCATCCGGATAAATTTGAATTATTGATTTCGAAAAATCTTTTCCGAAGAAACAATACTCTTGATAATGATTTTTACCCGTTGCAAAACCAACGATAACATTTTCAGGAATATTATCATTAACAAATTCACATTTTGCATAATTACTATATGTTTGCAATGATATTTTTTCAAAATGGTTAAATTCACTAATTTTTTTCCTGGTTTTATTTGGGTATAACCAGGATCTTCAGGATAACGATAGAAAAGGGGAATAGGATAATCTATTATAGGTTTGGCAGGATTGTATAGAATACCATTAGTAAGAATTAACAATCCAGCTATTCCCAATGCTGTGCTAGATATTCTCCAGGGAATTGAATTATTAATCCATTTACTTGCATAACACGTATTGAGCAAAACAATTGGCAGAAAATACCGTCCTTGATAAGGATCCCAACCTGGACGTAATAAAGTTAATAGGACCATAAAGGACGCACTAAGGATAAATATACTGATACGAATTGGTTCCTTTCTTACAAACCCGAGTATGGATTGAACCATAAATGTCGGAATTAATATCAGAAAACCAATTATTCCAAACCAGGCTTCATCTTCTTGAAAGAGGTATGCTTTTGATAACGAAAATTTATGCGGGTAAGTACTGTAAAGCTCCGTTTCAATTGGAATTCTAATAATATTAAATAATTGTTCGCCAACAATAGTTCGCAATTTAATTCCCCACCGCCATAATGGAGAGGGCAGACCCCTGTTGGGTCAGCAAATTGATATAAGAATCTTAATGAATTCATGCCTATTTGAGATACAGATGTTTGAATGGATGAGGTTGCCTGGATAGATGAATTTACAATATCTTTTTCCCCTAAAGGGTGGCCAAAATGATTGTAATTTATAAAAAATATACTTGATCCGATGAACAGGAATGTAATCATTACGGTGACAACAAAAATAATTATTTCTCTTGGTTTGATAAGCCTAAAATATAACCATAACATCAAGAAAATTATTCCTAAACCAGGGATTAGATAAAAGACTGTTTGTTTGGTTCCAATCAAAAGACCTAGCGTGAAAGCTGAAAAAATTATATTTATTATTATTTTTTCGTCTAAAAATTTCAGCAGAAAATAAATACTGATACCAAATAAGGCTGCAGCAATCAAGTCATTTTGAGGGGTTGTGCTTTGCATGATAACCGATGGTAACGTAAGAAAAATAAGCGCGGTAAATAATCGCCCTGCAAATTTTGCTCTTAACATTCCAGAAATACCATATATGGTCACAGCACTTATGATTGCAGCCATCCATTGGACCAGTCCTACAAATTTATCGCTTCTGGTCAAAAGAATTGTCCACAAAAACTGTAATCCTGAATTTACGGGATATACCAATTGAGATACTCTGGGTGTAGTCCATGGTTGGAAATTACCATGTTGGATCCAATAAATAACTCGTGGCAAATGCGTCGCTAAACTGTCATTGTTATTAGGAGGTACGGTATACCAAATAATTGCCAGAATCACATAACCAATGGATACTCCGAAAAATAGGATAATAATATCCAGATTGGTTTTCAAAAATTGAGTCAATTTGATTTTTGTGACCAGGAGCCGTAAATTCTTAAATGGATAAAACAGGTTGGGCTTTTCAAGTTTTATCCAAATGTATATTAATAATAATAACAAAGCTGATTGTGAAATCAAAAAAAAGGTTTGGCTGCCTAAAGCTGAAATAAAATGACCTGTATTACCGATGAATGCAATACTTCCATATCCAAAAATATAAATACCAAGCAAATAAGATACACGTGATTTAAACCGAAATAATGAAACAAAAAAAACAGATGAAATGAATATTATGATCATTGATAGCAGGAACATGCTTTTTCCTAAACAGATAATCTAAATTTTGTTTTTTGAAGAAATAGGTTTCCTCGGAATTTCTACCATATCCTGAGAAATGGCTTGCAATAACAATTGAACGCCCAGGATAATGGGTAAAACTGCTATTAATACCGTTCCAGTAGTGGCGGGAATACCAGTGATTTGGGATTCACGCCAGTAGACAATCCCCCACACGAACCCGAACAGAATAAAAAGCATTCCCAGAATAAGAGCAAGTGACCCAAATGAAAAATTGTACAGGTAATATTGGTAGATAAACCTGCGTACAGTTGCTTTTAGCAGGCGTAGGGGAAATGAGAAAAGTACCTTCCAAATTGACATTGAACTTACTTCTTCCTGATATCTTGCAGGTATATATACGTCCTCTACAAGTGCATTTATATATCTCATCTCTGTTAATAAACTAGATTCAAAAAAGTAATCCCTGGCGATCCTGGTTTTATTGATATTATGCCACACACAACGATGCATTGCGGTATAGCCATTGGTTGGATCAAAAATCTGCCAGTAACCTGAAGCTGCTTTTACCATAAAAGTTAAACCCCAATTTCCAATTCTCCTCGTCAACGGCATGGATTGCAATTGTGTTTGATGAAGGAAGCGGTTTCCTTTCGTAAAATCAGCCTCCTGATGAACAATTGGGAAAATCAAGTCAGATAATTTATCCGGATCCATTTGATCGTCACCATCCATTTTGACCAAAATATCAGCTCCTATGGCAACTGCATGATCATAACCTGTGATCATTGCAGCTCCCACTCCCCGATTTTGTTCATGCGTAAGGATAATTAACCTGGGATCCGAAATCTTTTTCAAAATTGAACCGGTCAAATCCGGGCTGCCATCATCAACAACAATAATTGATTTTACAAACGGGGGAATATTCATAATCACAGTGTTGATGTGTTTTTCAACTTTATAGGCAGGAATTATGACTGCGATATGCTGACTATTCAATTTAACCTCTTCTATACCTCAATTGCTTCCATTTTATTTTACCTTGAAAGGTAAATCTTTTTAAGAAATTTAGCATAAAGAATCAATTAACCAGTACCTGGTGATTAATCCTCCTTTATCTTTTTACAAACATTATACATTTTAGTATTTTTATGTATAGACTATGTACAATATAGAAATACTAAAAAAACCAAGGAGTTTTAAATGAGCACAAAACAAAGCAATAATACTTTTGAAATAAAGTTACAAAAGCTTCGTAAGTTCAACCTGATAATGGGCTTTCTACATTTTATTCAGGGCGTATTTATGATTGTAATAACTTTTATCGTGGATACGCCGGGTGAAACCTATCCGATTTATTCGAACTATTTGAAATTTGATCTCTCTCTGGGAGGATTGGTCGCTAATCCACAGCAAATTGGAGACATTCCTCTTGGTATTGGAGTAGCCATTTTTTTGTTGTTATCTGCTGTGGCGCATTTCTCCCTGGCAACGTTTGGATTCAAATGGTACTCACGGGTGTTAAGTAAAGGCATGAATCCTGTTCGGTTTTATGAATATGCCCTCAGCTCTTCACTGATGATCGTATTGATTGGTTTACTGGTTGGTTTCAATGATATTGGTGGAATCATCCTGATCTTTGCTGTCAACGCAGCCATGAACCTGTTCGGTATTATGATGGAATATCACAATCAATATACCAAAAAAGTTGATTGGACTGCTTTCATCTACGGTTGTATCGCTGGGATCGCACCCTGGATCGTCATCTTCCTCTATTTTGTTGGAGCTGCCAATTCCGGTGATGCCAAACCACCCACCTTCGTTTATATCATCATCCCCACACTATTTGCCTTCTTCAATATCTTTGCTTTGATTATGTTCCTGCAATATAAAAAAGTTGGCCGCTGGGCAGACTATTTATATGGTGAGCGTGTGTACATCGTCCTCAGTCTATTAGCCAAAACAACTTTAGCCTGGTTAATTTTCTCCGGCATCTTCGCACCCAGCCTGTAAATTTAGGAATTTTATAGAGACGAACAATGAGCCTTGATAAATCAGGCTCATTGTTCATTTTAAGGAGTGACATTATTCCCAATAAATTATGACAAAAACTGTCTAATAACCTTATATAAGCCATGGATTAATCCCGGAAGAAATTTAGAATTAGATTCATGACCGCGCAGTATCTCCCCCTCTTTCCTTTAAATACTGTCCTTTTCCCGGGGATGCCTTTACATTTGCACATCTTCGAAAGCCGCTACAAATTGATGGTCAGTCAATTATTAAACCAGGAGCCGGTTTTTGGAGTGGCGTTAATCAAACGCGGGCTGGAGTCATTGGGACCATTAGCTGAACCACATCAAATTGGTACTGTCGCCAGAATCGTCAAAGCCGATCCCCTTAAGGATGGCTGCTTTAATTTGACAATTATTGGTGAAAAAAGATTCCGCATCAAGTCAATCAGTGATGAACATCCTTATCTGAGAGCCGAAAGTGAAGATTTTCCGATCGAGCTAAAACGTCCTTTAGACTTATATCGGCGGATTCGCCATTTACGCAATCAGGTGCAATTTTATCTCCAGACCATCAACCGCCTGGACGACATGCAGATTGATCTGGAGCAAATTCAGATGCCGGATGATCCCTTCACCTTGATTTTTCTGGCAGCCTCCCTGTTACAAATCCCAGCGCATGAGAAGCAACCAGCTTTAACAGCCGAAACTGCTCTGGATATTTGCCATACCGTCGAACGCTTATATCGCCGTGAAAACGCTGTGTTGCGAAAACTGATTCATATTACCGCTGAACAGGCTCAGGGTTTTGCACTCTTAAATTAATTGTTCCCGCCTGAAATCCAATTCTGACCAATTACAAATCGTAGTCTTCGCTCTCATCCTCAAACTCTGGAGAGAACCAGGTGCCACTTTCATAGTTGCCCAGCTTTTCCTGATCTTCAGGTGTGAGCGGATCATCCATTCTGACCTGTAAACGGATGCCGGCTGTGCGAATGCCATTGGGCGTCATGACTCTGCGCACAGTGTAGCGGATAAAGTAGCGTTTGATCAGATCATTTTTCAGAACGGTCTTTAATGTGCGCACGCTGATACAGGCTTGCTGCGCCAACTCCCCCATTTCTGTTTCCAGAATATCTCTTTTTTCTCCAGTGTAAGGGTTCCAATAACAAACTTTTCTGGTCATCATAATCACGATCAGGGCTGAGTGCCCCAGTAACGGCAGCCATTTTTCCAAAAAATATTTGGTGACATACATGGCTTTATCCGGTTGGATGATACTGGCACGCTCATCTCCATAAGCCCGTTGCAGCATCACTTTGCGTTTGCTGGTAGCGGGCAGATCGTCCAATACATCCGAACTTTCCTCATCAGATGACTTTGCTTTTTTGGCGGCGGATGGATCCGCTGAAGCTTCCGGCTGCTGGGACTGATTTGAAAACAAATGAGCAGCTCGACTGCTTTCGTCCGAAAATTTGTTTGCAACCAACACTTCCACTTCAAGATCACGCAGATAAATACCGGATAGCAATCTGGTGATGCGTGAGTTTAATCGATTTTCGATAAATTCCTGATTGCGCTTATTCATGACCGCCAGTCGGAACTTATCCTGGCTGCCATTAAAACCCAATGGAACGATTGCTTTAACCCAGGTATCAAAATCTTTCCGGCTCATATCGGCACTTAATTGACCCAGCACCATTTGCCAGGCCTGCTCGTGATCTGAAATAGCTGTTTTATTGCCCATCTTCGGTCCTGCGTTCAGCACGATTATCCATCCGCCACATCCATGAATCAGGGAATTAATATTTCCAAAGTAAAAATAGCGTTTGACAGGTAAAACACAGCAGATTGATGTACCTGCCAGCCCCTATTCGTATATGTATGCCAGCACTGGTCCAAGGAATAAAGAAATTCAAACCTATTCGGATGAATTTTATGGTCACTTTTCGGCTGTTTGCACGCCCGGACAGCTGCTGTTTTCATTCAAAATCCTCCTATCCTCTTAATCTACACGCAATTTTACTGATGACTCTCTGTTAATTATTTCTTCCGATAATTAAGTATATTTTTGGTAGAAAAATCTATTCCGCATTGATCAACATTTGTACCAGTTCTTCCAGATTACGGGCTTTCTCACCGGGTACCAACTGGAAACGCGCACTGCATATCCGCGAGATAATGCCCACCGTCTCCCCCAGCGAGATTTTCCTGCCCACCATCTTGGCCAGACGGTTTTGCCATTTGGTAAGCTCAGCCATTTCTCCTTTGGAGAGGGTTAAACCAACTTTGTGGCGCGGCACCAATGATGGTGGCCTGCCGGGAGGTCGGGATTGCGGATCGGAGGTGATCCGGCGTGCCTGATAGAGTTGGACCCAGGCATTACTTGGTCCGGAGTGGGAATCATGCTTCATATGCTACTACCTCTCTTACAATATCTAACGTGATGGTTGAAGTGTCGGATTGCAGTACCAGATCAGTAGACAGGGCACATAGGCGAATGATTTCTCGCGGAACACCTTGTGAACGGTCGTACAACAATTCAAATGCATCATCATCGATAAAGGGTTCACCCCTTCCGGCAACATTCAACCGGAACAGAACCATTTGCAATGAACTGGATAAGGTCAGGGGAGGTAACGCCAACCGCACAAAGACGCGCGCATTGACGGCTTTGTTGGTTTCAAACAGACTGTTCATCTCCCGCTGCCCAAACGCCAGAATCTGCACCACCTTGGAGTCATAATCAAAATTGTAGAGCCGGTGCAAAACTTCGAGTGCCTCGGGCTCCATCATCTGCGCATCATCCAGTATAATTACTACATTGCGGTTACGGGTGTATTCATCAGCCATTAAACGTTCCAGGGTATCCATTTGCCGCTGAAAACTTCGTTGTGTTGGAAGCCCCAGTGACAGAGAGATTTGCCGGGCAGCATCCATACCTGATTTAAAGGAAGCTGTGTGAATGTAACTGATAACCACCGAATCTTCAGCCGCATATAAATCGTAGATACGCCGAGCCAATGAACTTTTTCCCATACCCATGTCACCCGAAAAGAGCGCCAGTCCTCTGCGCCTGGAGACAACTCCCTGCGCCTGACGGTAGACGGCTAAGTGTTCAGGTCCCAGATATAAATAGCGTGGATCGGCGGATAATTTGAAAGGATCCTCTTTGAGACCTAAGCGTTCCATTCTGGCTACTCGCCACTCTTCATCGTTCAATGAATTGAACATAAGCACTCCTTCAATCAATCTGCGAATATTATTGCATTAATTATCAAGAAAATCAAGAGAATTATCGCTATTTTACCTTAAAAACCAATTAATTAACGTAATTAAGTTGAAATTGCCCTTAATATATGCTAATATACTAAAAAATGACATAAATAAGGCAATTAGATTCATTCCTTCGGAAATTAGACTTATTATTACCAGAAAGAGGGATTATGGCAGTCATTATCACCATTGCAAATGAAAAAGGCGGCGTAGGCAAGACAACCACCGCAGTGAACCTTGCTGCCGGGCTTTCCTTGTTACTGGCGGATCAACCTGGCGCCCAGCAGCGGGTGTTATTGATCGATATGGATCCCCAGGGGCACGCCTTATTGGCCACTGCATATGGGGAACATGACGCCCCTCCGCAGCAAAGCCTGCCGGCCTTGCTGGTGGAATCGCCTCCCCCTTCCATTCAAAGACTGTTACGCGTCTCCATGCACCATCCCAACCTCTTTGTATTGCCTTCCAACCGGGCTGCCATGGTGGATGCTGCCCGGGTTTTGCCCACCCTGATGGCCAATGAATCACGACTCCATCAGGTATTGCGTCCGGTTCAAAACCAGTTTGCCTACATTATTATCGATACACCTCCCACCAGCGGCGACCTGCTGGTGAATGCATTGGTTGCCGCCAACCACATTATTATTCCAGTCGAGCCCAGTTATCTGGGTGTTTCTGGTTTACGTGAATTACAGAACACGATTGAACAGGTGCGCATGCATTTTAACCCTGAGATTAATATCCTGGGGTATTTGCCCACGATTTGTGAGGAACAACGCATCGAGGTGCGTGAGATCCTGGAACAATTGGAACAACGCTACCCCCAGCAATTGCTCGGACCGATCCACAAAGCCTCCGATCTGGCGTATGCGCATTCCAGCCATATGGATATATTCACTTACAAACCCCCGCGGCAACGCCAACCGGGTCAACTCGCGTCCAGTTCGCGTGCCACCAGAGAGTATGGTGATCTGGTCGAAACTGTTATTCAACGAAGTTCCCCGAGCGTACGGTAAGGAGAAAAAATGGCACCCAGCAAGAAAAAGAGATTTAACGCATTTGAGGATTTTCCGGCAGCAGAAGAAAAACCCATGTCTACACCGACCTCCATTCAGGAATCAGGGAAGGTTGAGCGGGAAATCGAGCGCATTGAGCGCTTAAAACCCAGCGAAATGATGCCGGATCGTTTTCAACCACGGCGCTTATTGCCCATGCATATCCGCCATTCCTTCTATTCGGGTGAAATTGACTGTTATCAGGCTGCCGCGGAATGGCTGAAATACGCCCAACACGATAGCGGTGTGAAAGCTGAAGTGGAGCGCCTCCTCTCGCTGGGAAGTTCCTTTGATGAACATGGTCAGATCAAAGCCATCACCGGATCCTGGGAAAATGATCCTGATGGGAATTTTGTGTTCCTGATTGAGACCGGTGAACGCCGTTTCTGGGCAGCCTGTTTGCAAGTCAGCGCTAACCATTTAAAGGAAGAGCCGTTGCTACGTGTAGAAGTGGTGGAAAAACCGACCCGACAGCGCCAGGTATTGGAAAACCGCCATGCAGAAACACCTTCAGCCGTTGAACAAGCCTGTGAAGTGGCAGCTTTAATCCTGGCAGAGTTGGGTATTACACCCGATGAAAACCTCCCGGATGATTATGATTTCTTTCGCCAGGCACGTGCCCAGCGTATGCCGGCTGGCCTATGGGACCGCATCATTCCGATTATGCAACTCACCCGCCCGCGTATGGTGCAATTATTGAATATCTTGCAATTCCCCAGTAATATTCTGGAGATGGCGGATCGTTTTCGCTTACCGGAACGCGTCTTACGTGAAATCCTGAGCCAGCCACAGCGTAACTGGGAGGTTTTAATCCATCAAAGCATTCAAAACAGCCTGACCTCAGAAGAAATTGCGGAACAGGCACTCAATGAAAAACCAACACCAGAAACAAAAAAGGATAGCTCTCCACGCACCCCGTCCACCCCAGAAAAGAATGCCTCCCGCTCTTTGCGTAAATTTACCAAAGTTTTTCGCAGTATTGGACACCTGGAACAATCCGAAATTCTGGATTCACTGGCTGATGACCTGTTCGTCAGCGGTCAGGCAGAAAACGCGGCCGAGATTTTATCAGAATTACTGACCCTTATTCAAGCCAGATTAAAAAGAAGATAGGTTCCCGGAGCATCTGCTTCCACCAGAAAACCGCATTTCTGCTGGTTAGCACAAGATTCGTAACCACGGTTACGAATCATAACAATGGCAGGTTTTTTTGATTAAGGCAATGCTCAATTTCAATTATCAGCTGACCTGCCACGATGCTTTAACTAAAATTAGATCACAACCTTTTGATAAATTGTCCTAAATAACAACTGCAATTTCCCCCATTTTTGAATCAACCTAAATAGCGTTCAGATGAGTCGTGTTTTTATATTTGAATAAATACCCCATGTGTCCCTGAAAAAGCCTGAGAATCGGGTTATTTGCTCGAAGGGTATACGCTGTGTGTTATATAGGGTATACCCTTAGGGTCGCCTCTTGACATTTGGCATCTTTTAAGCGATAATCAGCAGGGTCACCCCTTGGCGATTGTACGCCACGAATTTCTGCAACCACAAAGGAGCCAATCCCTAATCATGTTCACCATTGCCCTCGCAAATCAAAAAGGTGGTGTCGGAAAAACCACTACCGCGGTTACACTCGCCAGTGGATTTTCGCAGCATCAAAAGAGTACATTAATCATTGATCTGGATCCGCAGGGTCATGTAGCTTTTTCGTTGGGCGTGGAAAAGACACCCGCGTTATACCGCTGGTTGGTGATGGACGAGGCACTTACAGACGTGATTCAGACAGTCCGACCGGATCTGGATATCCTCTCCAGTGATAAACGCACAGAAAGTGTCAAAAGGCATATCACCTTGATGGATTTTCGCGAGACCCTCTTGGTGGAGCGTTTGCGTGATACGAAATACGATGTCATTATATTGGATATGGCGCCCTCGCTGGATGTATTACATATTAATGGCCTGGTGGCGAGTGATTGGGTGTTAATCCCCACCCGTCCAGATGCCATGGCGGTGGATGGAGTCAGGGAAATTTTATTAACTCTGGCTGAGATAAACCAGCGCGGGCATCAATTTGCGGGTTATTCAATTTTACCGACTTTTTTTGACCGCACCACCCGTGAAACGGTTACTCAATTTCAGGATATCGTACAAGCTTTTGGTGATAAAGTTCTACCCCCCATCCCGCAGGATACGCGCGTGCGGGAAGCGGCTGCCTACGGACAAACGCTGTGGGAATATTCACCCAATAGCCCGGCGATGAGCGGATATCAGGATGGTAAAAGCAAGGTGGGGGGCTATCGACAAATTGTGGAACGTCTTCTGGAGGTGATTGATGGCTAATCGCAATTTACAACGCAGATCGATATTGGACCCTGCTGTGGCAGATTTACTGGCTGGTATGGAAAATAAACAGGCAGAAGCCCGTTTACCGCGCAAGGTGCGGGAGAAGAAAGCCAGGGAAAGAGCGAAAATCCGTGCCCGCCGAGATTCGCGCGTCACTTACGACCTGCCGCCACAGCTCAAGCAAGCTGTCTTTGATCTGGCAGAATCACTGTCTTTACCCGCCAGCCAGTTGGCAACATTAGCCTTGCACAGATTTATGGAAGCCTACCAGGATGGACAGATTGATCTCTCCAAATATAAGAAGCCATCTAAAAGCCCACGCTATGATTGGAAGCTGGAGTTCCCACCGGAATGGTGGCAAAAATAGTAACCGCGGTTACACTTTTTAACCAACAGGGCAGGGGGGCGGTTCTTTTTCTCACCAGTTTGATTGTTTTTTCAGCTATTATATTAAAAATTTTTATTGCTATCCATAATAATTTTAATAGCACATATTTTCTATTATTCACTGAGTATCCCAGGTAATTTGGCTGATTACCCGTACGGGCGGGTTCGGAACCCGCCCGTACATTTGCGAACCATCACCAAATTCAACACAAAATCTAACCGACATTACAATCATGGAGACGGGACAATTCTCAAGCTATCAACTTCAATCCCCACGCCATACAGAAAAATCCGCGTCTGCTATTCTCACACAGCATACGCCAGTTCAATGCCTCCATACCCATTGGCTGATTAGCCATACGGGCGGGTTCGGAACCCGCCCGTACGTTTATGAACCATCAGCATTTTCATCTGAGTGTCTCCATTTTCTTATGAAGCGGTTATTGGAAGCTCATATCTCCTGAATTCAGGTTATTCGTTTGAGAAACTCAGAAGGCTTATTGCTTTTCTATAGACTTCATAATAGTACATTCTTTCTATTTTTCACGGAGTATCACCAGTGAATGGAAGGTTACACGAGCTTTTGATTTTCACTCTGGCCACTGGTATCCTTAATATAATCATAGAAACCAGGAGGATTATATGACCACGAAAATACCCAAAGATTATGTAGATCTTTTCAAAAAGCGATCTTTCGCCCATCTGGGTACCAGCATGCCCGATGGAAGTATCCAGATTACTCCAGTCTGGGTGGATTTTGATGGCGAATATGTCATCATCAACACGTCACGCGGCCGTCAGAAAGACCGCAACATGCAGGAACGCCCCCAGGTAACCGTCGAAATTCAGGACCCCGATAATCCCTATCGCTATCTGGAAGTGCGTGGCCGGGTAGCGGAAGCAGTGGAAGAAGGTGCACTGGACCACATCAACAAGATGGCGAAAAAGTACACCGGCGCGGATAAATATCCTAACCTCGCACCAGGAGAGGTGCGCGTCATTTACAAAATCAAGCCAGAGCGCGTGCTTACCCACTGATAGCCAAAAACGGCTGTTGGTACAAATTCCATTCTGCATCCTGAACAGGGACCGTTTTGAGTCCCATTCAATTTTGTTAATATCCCCTAACCGAGCCACCAGGTGGCGATGAAAACCAGCGTGAAAAGGCTGCTGATGATTAATTGCCGTATACCGATCCTTTTAGGGGACACGGCTATTGCCGGGCGGTAGATTCCCCAGATGACTTCCAGGGGTTGGATCAGAAAGGCGAGGGGAGTGAAAGGCGGTACCCATCCCGTGATTGCCAATATGACGACTCCAACCAGTAAGACTGTGTTGAATAATAACGTCTGTGTTGCCATGCGAAGCATTTCCCTGCGTGAGGGTATTTCCTTCAGCTGCCTTTGATTTAATCGCAGATAGGCACTCAGAATTGTGCCGGCCACCTGCAACCAGGCTAAGCCCCACAGCAACCATCCCAGAGGGGCGTATTGTTTTATACCTACCCAATAAACAGCCGGGGCGGCTAATGCCAGCACGCCGCCAGCAACAACTTCAATCAGTTTTTGGCGCCGTTCCGCCCGTTTACTGACCAGGCAGAGGTGCCAGATGAACACCGGGATGGCAGGCACTGCCAGGTACAAAATGAATTGATATTTCAACATGATGAGGGCTGTCAGGCTGGTTATCAAAAGAACGCTATAGATAATCATCCAGAATACTGCCGGATAAAGATCCTTCATTGTCCGTCTGCCCGAATAAATTTTAACCAAAATTGTCAACGGCTGGCGAATAAGAAAGGCTGACAATAAAGCCAAAATCAGGGGGAAACTTCCCTGCGACCATCCTCCCAGTGCTAATCCGATCAGCAGGGGACTGAATAAGAATACCCAGGCACCATGTTCCGCAGGAACGGCGATGTGTTTTGCCCTTAATACTTTTTTCAGGGGCAGTGATTGTAGACTGCTAATTTTTTCCATAGCTTTCCTTGATATTTTTTCCCTCATCATGAGTTGAAAGTGTTTGATGGCTATGCTAGCATAGTATCTTTAAATTCAAATTAGAAAACACGCGGAAAACCGATATGTCAACCTACATTTTTAACTAGACCCACAAAAATTGAAACAATTGCAAAAATCAATGCTAAACTTTAGGGAGTTATCTACAAGCTCATCCATTATTAATCAACCTTGTATAAATAAATTTAACAATAAATCCGGAAAATCGCATGGCAGCGATTTACGTAGTGATCAAAAACAAAATGATGGGATTAAATATGGCAACACTTCAGGAAGCGATGAACGAATATAAAAAGCAGCTCGAAAAAGGTACTATTAAGGAAGCCTATCAAGGATTAATCAGATATGTTGCAGATTTGAGAACCCACTTTAAAACCACATATCCTGATTATTACGTTTCCAGTCTATATCCGGGAAGTATGGATATGACCTTTTTTTCAATCTATTCTCAATCATTAAAATTTCGTGGGTTAAAAATCGGGATCATTTTTGTCCATGAGACGTTTCGATTTGAAGTTTGGCTGGTGGGTTTCAATAAACAGATGCAATCCAAATACTGGAATGTGATCAAAGACAGTGGTTGGTACCAATATCAGATTGTGCCAACCACCCAGGGTGTTGATGCGATCATAGAACACATTTTGGTTGACAATCCTGATTTTAATGATTTTGGTTCTCTAACGAAACAAATCGAAAGCGGGACCATGCAATTTATTCAGGATGTCGAGTGCTTCTTGTCCACGCTCAAAAACTGACTTTGATGACAAACTCCCTGAAGAAGGCAAAGCAAATATCACCAGGTTTAAGATTTCCTATATGATGAATCCAAAACACCAGCCATTTACCTGTGGACCTTTAGAATCTAATTTAGCGATTCTGTATATCCATGGCATTCTGGGGTCCCCGGTGGAGTTTCGTCGTATCGCGAATGCTTTGCGACCCTTCCATTTTTATGGAGAGGCTTTGTTGTTACCCGGACATGGTGGTAGTGGCTATGAATTCGCTGTCACTCAGCCGGATGCCTGGCAGGTACATGTCGATCTGACCCTGGCAGAATTGCAGAAAACCTATTCAAAAATCATTCTGGTGGGGCATTCTCTGGGTGGGCTGCTGGCTCTGAACGCATCCCGGCAAGTTCCTGTGGAGGGGATCGTCCTGCTGAATACGCCCATCAAGACCCGTATCACCTGGCGGCAGATATCATTATCAATGCGGGTCTTATTCAGTTCTGCGAATACCCAGGATCCATTGATTTCAACATATCGTGACGCCTTCAGTGTGGGTCTGAAAGATTGGTGGAGTCTGCCATTGTGGATCCCCAGATTGCTGGATATCCGTCGCATTGCCAGAGAAACTTCGTCGATTTTAAATCAAGTGACTGTTCCGGTCATGATCTTTCAATCCAGGCGGGACGAAACCGTCAACCCGGAAAGTGTTGAATTTATAAACAGGGGATTGGGGAACCCGGTATCATTCACGTATCTCCAGCAATCAACCCATGCCTATTTCGAACTTGAAGAATTTAACCAGATCATTAAGGGGATTAAAAGATTAATAGATATGACTATTTAAAAGTAGTTTAAGTAGTTAATTAAGTAGTGATATGAATCACGTGCAAAAATTGCACTCACGAGTCATGCAAGATTTGCACTCAGTAGGTGGGCAATATTTGCACGCTGGCGGCCTTAATGCAAAATTTTCATTCCGGCCAAGAGGAAAGCATTGCCTTAAGGCCTTAAAGAAAGAATTGCACGCAGGCCAGAATGCAAAATATGCATGCAGGCAATCATCCAATAGTCAATCATTTATATTAATGCGCATAGATTAATAACATCAACTCAGACATGTTTTGTAATCAATCCCTTAAATGACCTGATCCCCATTCAGGGGAGAGCAGGGGATCAGGCTTAGAATAGGGACGAGGATAAAGTCTATCAAAAATAGTATATGAATCTGTATCTTATTGATTAAGACGCAAAAAGTACTGGATCGATACGCTCATGTTAAAAATTCATAAAATTGGAAATGCATCCTTCCATCAAAATCATAGTAAAATTAGCCGGGGAGAGTCATATCTTTCCTACATTTCCAGGTGATTTTAATAATGAATAGAGATAGCATGCAGAAACTCAGTGTTGTCATCCCGGTTTATAACGAAGAACAATTTGTCTCCACCACCATTCAGCGGGTTCTGGATGTCACCATGGAAGGACTGGAGCTGGAACTGGTAGTCGTGGATGATGGCTCCAAAGATCGCACGGTGGAAATCTTGCAGCAATTGGCAGTCGAACACCCACAGATCAAAGTCTTTCAACAACCTGTCAATATGGGCAAGGGGGCAGCTTTACGGCGTGGTTTTAAGGAAGCCACTGGCGATATCATCCTGATCCAGGATGCTGACCTGGAATATGACCCGAGTGATTACCCTAATTTATTAAAACCTATTCTGGATGGCAATGCGGATGTGGTTTATGGCTCCCGCTTTTTGGGTGGTCCGCACCGGGTATTATATTTCTGGCATTACAATGGCAATCGATTTCTGACCTTTTTGTCCAATATCACCACCAACCTGAATCTGACCGATATGGAGACAGGTTATAAAGTATTCCGGGCAAATGTAATTAAAGAGATCCCCTTAAAGTCGAACCGCTTTGGTTTTGAACCGGAAGTAACCGCCAAACTGGCCCGCCGAGGTTGGCGTATGTTTGAAACCCCGATCTCTTACTTTGGCAGATCCTATGCAGAAGGCAAGAAAATTGGCTGGAAGGATGGTTTCCAGGCAATTTATTGCATTATTCGCTATGGGATTGCTGATTAAGTGAACAGCCAGCCATGAAGCAACAATTCCTGATTGATTTGCTGAAACAGGTCCAGGCAGGGCATGTTTCGATTGATGAGGCATTAAAGACCCTAAGAAACTATCCATACGAAATGATCGGAGATGCGGTACGCCTGGACCAGCAGCGTGAACTGCGCTGTGGTTATCCGGAAGTGATATTTGGTGCCGGCAAGCAGGCAGAACAATTATTGGCTATCACTGACCGGATCATCTCGCAAGGCAGTGACTTGCTGATAACCCGCCTGGACGAGAAAATCGCGAACCAGATCATGGAGCGATTTCCGCAGGTCCAATATTATCCCATTCCCAGGGTCTTAACCTGGCAAGCCAATCCTACACCTGGCCAGGGTTGTGTGCTGGTGTTGACCGGCGGGACTGCGGATATCCCGGTGGCTGAAGAAGCGGCCATCACCGCCGAAATGATGGGCTCCGCTGTTACGCGTTTATTTGATGTCGGGGTGGCGGGTTTACACCGGCTCCTGGACAAAATTGATCTGCTGCATACTGCCACAGCGCTGGTGGTGGTAGCCGGGATGGAGGGGGCGTTGCCAAGTGTGGTCGCCGGTTTGGTAAGCGCACCGGTGATTGCCGTCCCTACCAGCGTCGGTTATGGTGCCAGCTTCCAGGGACTGGCGGCACTGCTGGCCATGCTTAATAGCTGCGCCAATGGCGTTTCGGTGGTCAATATTGACAACGGTTTTGGGGCTGGGTATCAGGCAGCTTTGATCAACCGCCAAAGTGTGTCAGGCAGTGATCAGCATGATTGATGTTGAGACCACAAACTTAAGGAAATGGAAGAGTCTGATTGGATGGCTGCAAAACTTTGATCGCATAGGTGTTGCCCTGTCCGGGGGAGTGGACAGCGCCCTGGTTTGCTGCGCCGCCGTGCAAGCGCTGGGTACAGAACACGTCAAAGCCTTTACGATCGTGTCGCCAATGGAAATTCCGCAGGAGGTGGAGGATGCCCGCCAAATTGCAGATCAGTTGGGGGTCGAATTAACCAGCATCCCATTGGATGAACTGGAAAATGACGAAATTCGCTCCAACCCATCCAGGCGTTGTTATTATTGTAAATTTATTCGTTTGGAAAAAATTTCTGACCAGGCAGCCCGCCTGGGCATCACTCAAGTTGTAGATGGATCGAATGCGGACGATTCTGGCGATTACCGCCCGGGCCGGCAGGCATTGCAGGAGCTGGGCGTGTTGAGTCCATTGGCAGAGACAGGCATTACCAAAACGGAAGTACGCCAACTGGCAAAATGGCAGAATCTCCCCGTCTGGGATAAACCGTCCACGCCCTGTCTGGCGAGCCGTTTTCCGTATGGGGTTGAGATCAGCCGTCGGCGCCTGGAGCAAGTGGCCTGCGCAGAAGCGCTATTAAAGGAAATGGGTCTTAAAGAGCTGCGTGTGCGCTATCACGAGAGCGTCGCCCGCATCGAAGTACCGGCTGAACGCTTCGAGTTGGTGATCGCCCAGCGGGAAGAGGTTGTGCGCGCCATCAAAAATTGTGGATTTCTATACGTGACCCTGGATTTGCAGGGTTTTCGCAGTGGTAGTATGAATGAGGGTTTACAACAATGACGAAGATACTCTATGTGGATGCTTTTTCCGGCATCAGTGGTGATATGTTGTTGGGGGCATTTCTGGATGCTGGTTTGCCGCTGGATGTACTCAAAAACGCTTTTGCGTCCCTTGACTTACCGGAGGTTTATCATCTTTCTTTCCAACCGGTGATGAAAGGCGCCATTCAGGCTGGCTATTTTAACATCGCTCTTGAACAGACCGAAAAGGGGATGGATCATCACCACCATCGTCATATGTCAGATATTCGCCAGTTACTGACGGACAGCCAGCTTTCACAGCCGGTGAAGGAAATTAGCCTGAAGATTTTTGAAATTCTGGCTATCGCAGAGGGGCAGGTACACGGGGTTGATCCGGAACAGGTGCATTTCCATGAGGTTGGGGCGACTGACTCGATTCTGGATGTGGTGGGGATCAGTACTGCCATGGATTACTTTCAAATAGAGGAAGTGTATTCCTCGTCTTTGCCGTGGTGTGAAGGTACTGTCGAAACCCAACATGGCGCAATGCCCATTCCTGCGCCGGCTACCATGGCACTTTTAACGGCATGCAAGGCGAAAATGCGCCCTTTTACAGCGCAAGTGGAGTTGATTACCCCAACTGGTGCGGCTTTCCTGGCGACCTGTGCTAAATTTGAAAAACCGGCTATGACCCTGGAGAAACAGGGCAGTGGGGCAGGGACAAAAGATACCCCCTGGCCGAACATCCTGCGCGTGATGATCGGGGAGAGAGAAAGCGAGCATCATCACGAACACGTGGTACTTGAGACGCATATCGATGATATGAATCCCGAATGGTATGGGCATTTAATGGAGCGTTGCTTTGCAGCTGGTGCACTGGATGTGGCATATCAACCGATCTTTATGAAAAAAAACCGGCCAGCGACGAAAATCACCATCATTGCACAGCGCACACAGGAAGCAGGCCTGGCGAATATTCTATTGCAGGAATCAACTACCTTTGGCGTACGAGTCTACCCGGTGCAGCGCTATGAAGCGCAGCGTGATTTTATGGATGTGACCACCGACTGGGGGACTGTGCGCGTCAAACGCAAATGGCTGGATGGGACGGTTATCCAACACGTCCCCGAATATGAAGATTGCCGCAGAATTGCCAATCAATACAATCTTCCGCTGCCGCAGGTGTTGCAAGCGGTGTTGAATGCCATCTCTAATGATAATCAGACTTGAGGTACGATAAGCCTTCATAATCAGTGACCATTCCAGGGAGAAAAGTGATGTTGCCAGCCAGGCACTCGAGGCGCTGATTGCTTTTGGCCCGGCTATGCTTTTTATACGGAGTCGTGGCGAGTCTTGCGCCAGCGCCGCGGTATATCGAAGCATAATCTGGGCGTTACTCAGCTCAGCAGCCTTGATCCCGATCAGCCTGTTTATGGGATTCGTGTTGTTGAGAACCGGAAACATTGTTGCCCCTGGGTTGGCGCATACCTTTACCAACTGGATCGATACATTGGGGTATTAGAAGTTTGTTAATTTCCCAAAAACCCACCTGACTTTGGGTATAATGATCTGCGGGCAAATGTGGATGCAGAATGAAAGGGAATTATGAAGAATTTTATTTTTAAAAGCCCAACACAGATCGTGTTTGGCCGGGGTACCATCGCAAAATTGAACGAATTAATCAACCAGGATGAAAAAATCCTGTTGACCTATGGGGGCGGTTCCATTTTTAAGAATGGTGTCTATGATCAGGTTAAAACCGCATTAGGTGATCGAAAGGTGGTGGAATTCGGCGGCATTGAGGTTAACCCGACCTACGAAACCCTGATGAAAGCCGTGGAAGTAGCCAGAAGCGAACAGGTTACATTTCTATTGGCTGTGGGTGGCGGTTCGGTGTTGGATGGAACCAAATTCATCGCCGCAGCCATTCCCTTCGAAGGTGATCCCTGGGATCTATTGGCAAAAAATGCACCGGTCACCAGTGCTGTCCCACTTGCCAGTGTGATGACTTTGCCAGCCACCGGATCCGAGATGAATTCCGGCGCAGTGATTTCACGCCAGGCTACCCACGAAAAATTGAGTTTCGGAGATTGGAAGTTAGCCCCTCAATTTTCCATTCTTGATCCGGAAACCACCTACAGCCTGCCGAAAAACCAGGTTCGTAATGGCATCGTCGACAGTTACATCCATGTGATGGAGCAATATCTGACCTATCCCATCGCCACCCCCTTGCAGGACCGGCAGGCGGAGGCGATTTTGAAGACGCTCGTGGAAGAAGCCGATGCCATCCTGGCCGATCCAGCTGATTATGATGCCCGCGCAACGTATACCTGGTGTGCCACTCAGGCATTGAATGGTAATTTGAGTTGTGGGGTGGTGACCGATTGGGCAACCCATGTGATTGGGCATGAGATTACCGCATTTTATGGTCTGGCTCATGCGGAGACGTTGGCGCTTGTTTATCCCGCAATGATGCGCTATAAAAAAGATCAAAAGCGGGAAAAGATTCTTCAATATGCGCAACGCGTGTTTGGCATTTACGAAACATCCGGGCAGGATGTAGTGGAGCAGGCAATTCGGGCCACTGAGGAATTCTTCCATCGCATCGGCATGCCGACACGTTTCAGCGATTGTGGGATTGATGTGCAGGAAGCAGCCCGCAAAATCCGAGACCGGTTCATTGAACGGGGCACGAAGATGGGTGAACATCGCGATATTTATCCGCAAGATGCTTATCAAATTTTGGTGGCTGCTGCTTAGTGTTCATATAAGAGGAAAAGGTTTATTGCTTTCTCAAAGGGTCTAATCACTTTGCATATTTGTTAATTTGAAATTTTCTGAATCGTAGGCGTTGTAAGGAAAAAACATGTCATTTGGACTGAAAAAAATCTATAATCTAAGTAGAGAATTTGTGGATACAATTGTATGCAAAATTATATTTCGGTCCCTATTCATCAAAGGAACAAGATGAGCGTAGCACCTGACAGTGATTTTTACATCTCTGGGAAAGTGCTCCTGTCCTACCTGAACGAGCTGGTTGGTTTGGTAGGGGAGAAGAGCGTTATTATGGTGTTAAAACGCTCAGGCTGGATGGATCATGTGCGGAAAATTGTGAATACCCGCCATGAAAAGACCGCTCCGTACGATGCACTGGTCAATATTAACCAACAGGTTGAGGATATTTTCGGCACCTCAGCTTTAAAGACGCTGGTATACTCAGCTGCAAAGCGCAGTTTTGCCAGTAGTTTCGGAGGCACAGAAGTGGTGCGTGAAACTTTACGCTGGCTGCACAAAAATACAGAAAGCACGCTGCGCTTGCGGGTCAGCCTGGAAACAATCAGCCATTTGATGCAGGTCACCAGTGATCAGAAAATTAAGATTGAAGAAAGTTCCAGTCATTATCACCTCACCATTCAGCAATGTGCTGCTTGTTGGGGTGTGCAGGGTAAATCGTCGCCGGCTTGTTTTTATACCGTTGGTATGATTCGCGGGGGGTTACATTATCTGTTTGGCAGGGATGACTACCCAGTGCAGGAGTTAGCCTGCGCTGCGACGGGTGATAGAGCCTGTGAATTCATCATCCGCAAGTTTCCATTTAGCGAGAACGAAAAAGGCAGTGGCAAGACTGGTTTCCTGACACTACCTCCACATTTACGCTAATTCGGGAAAAATGAATAAAAGATAAAAATTCTTATTTATTTCCATTCAGTGTCTTAACATCCGAGAATAGTTCCTGGAATTTTTCGGCACCTTCACGATCGGTGATTGCCAGCACTTCATCTCCAACTTCGAAGATCGTATTGCCATGCGGCATCACAACCTCTCCCTGGCGGAAGATGGCAGCCAGAACACATTGTTCTGGTAAATTCAGGTCTTTGATGGCTTTTCCGATGGCGATTGCGGCAGGTGGAATTTTCTCTTCCACCAGGGCATAATTACCCTTGCGTAATTTTAATAATGTCATCATATCACCCAGGGACATTTCTTCTTCGATCAAACTGGAAATGATCTCTGCCTGGTTGACGGGTACATCCACCCCGAATGTCTGATTAAATAACCAGTCATTGCGTGGATTATTCACGCGGGCAATGGTACGGTTGATATTGTATTGGGTGCGGGCGATATAACACAACACCAGATTATCTTCATCGTTGGTGGTAACAGCTGCAAAGACCTGTGCTTTGTCAAAACCGGCGTGTTTTAAGATGGCCGGGTCGAGGTGATTGCCTTCAATGATCACTTCCGTGGGTAACTCCCGATGCAAACTTGCCAAAACTTTTGGACGTGATTCAATCAGCCGGACGGTATGATCCTGCTGTACAAGCTTGCGTGCCAAATAGGTACTTGTTCTTCCACCACCTGCAATAATGACATACATTTCAGACCTCCTGCTTAGGGGTAGCTAATTTAAACCGTAATGTTTCAATGCCTTGATGCGTGGCGCTGAAGTGCAAATGATCATCAATTTCCAGCTCATCATCCATCTTCGGGATGAAGGATTTGCCATTGCGGGTGATGGATGCCAAAACCGATTGAAGCGGGTCCTGATTTAAGTCAGCAACTTTTTTACCTCCCCATTGCTCCGGGACGATGACCTCATAATAATCCACGGTGCCATCTCCAAAGGAGTATACCACCTTGAATTGTTCATTCAGGATCATTTCTTCCAAGCGTGAGGCACCCCAATTGGTACCGCTGATCACTTCTAGTTTGAAGAGGTCGAATATGTCAGACACGCTTGGTTCAAAATTGCGGGCAACCACATTCCTGATTTTGAAGATCTCTTTTGCCACACGGCCAACAACCAGATTGATGGCATCGATACTGGTGACGGCAGCTACAGCATCTGCTGTTTCAATCCCAGCCCTTTTTAATACATCCTGGCTGAGTGCATCCCCGGTGATCAGATGTGCCCGAAAACCAGGTTTGAGGATATTAAACGCTGATTCTTCCTGGTCAATGATGGCAACTTCATTTCCATGCTCGACCAGTAAATGAGCTAATTCAGAACCCAAACGACCACAACCTACAATTAAGACTTTCATATTTTTTCCTTTGTTCGCTAATCAACCTGATAGGGGACTTCAACGATAACGATATTCTTTTGCCCCATCAAAACCTTGCGCAGCGTATCGGCAGTACGCATATGTAATGCATTTGCCCATACTCTTTTTGGAATGAATTGCGGGATCACAATGGTGATCATCTCATTTTCCAGGCGCTGCTCGTTCAATTCCTGGAGGTAATTTAACAATGGTTCAATCATCAGGCGATATTGCGATTCTAAAATGACCAGACGGACCCCATCACCCCAGGTTTCCCATTTTTGTTGAAGTTTGGCAGCTTCATCATCATCAATGGATACATGCACAGCAGTAATATCTTTGGATAAAGATTCAGCGTATCGCAACGCTTTTAACGTCCCACGATGAACACTGGCAATGGGAATAATTACCCGATGGCGGCTCATATGATGCTGTCCCGCATATTTTTCAAGGGTGAGGTGCGCAGCCACATTCTGATAATGGCGGTGGATCGAAAAGAAAATCACAACCAATATCGGCAGCAGGATCACTACCACCCAGGCACCATCAGCAAACTTGGTAACGGCGAAAATGATGGTGACAAAGAAGGTGACCACTGCGCCAAAGCCATTGATGATCATTTTGATCAGCCATTTTTTCTCATACCGGACCACCGAGCCAGGTTCAACTTTTTCCTGACCAGGTGCCAGGCGGCCACTTTTCCACCAGCGGTGCGCCATGCCGGTTTGGGATAAGGTAAAGGACAGGAAAACCCCAATGGCATACAATGGAATCAAACTGGAAACATTGGCTTTAAAAATGATGATGAGGATCGACGCTAGAATAGCCAGCGACATAATACCGCGTGAATAGACCAGGCGGCTACCCCGATAGGTCAATTGACGCGGCAGAAAGCCGTCTTTGGCGGTTATGGCTCCCAGGCGGGGGAAATCAGCAAAGGCCGTGTTGGCTGCCATAACCAGGATCACAGTGGTGCCAATAATGGTTAACAAATATAAGAAACCGCGGCTGTCAAAAACGGTTCTGGCAATTTGAGAAACCAGCGTCTCGTGTTCCGAAGGAATGGCACTCACCTGACCGGATAAAAAGGTTACACCAATCAACATTGATCCCAGAATTAAGGCCATTAGGATTAATGTGGCACCGGCGTTCTTACTGCGTGGCTCACGAAAAGCGGTAATACCATCAGAGATGGCTTCCACACCGGTGACGGAAGCAGTTCCACTGGCAAACGCTTTCAGGATTAAGAATAATCCCAGTGCCTGAGGTTCTGCCAGAATAGTCAATTCAGGTGGATTGGTGACAATGCCCAATGTGCCGGTAAAGTAGCGTACCAAACCAACGATGATGGTGATGTACATCATGATGATAAAGAAATAGGTGGGGATGGCGAAGGTCACGCCAGATTCTTTAACGCCGCGCAGATTGATGATCATAATCAGCATGATGAAAAAGATCGCCAATTCCACACGCCAGCGGTAAATACCTGGGAAAGCAGAGGATATCTGCGCCACACTGGATGAAATTGATACCGCAACGGTCAGGATGTAATCGGTTAACAAGGCTGCCCCGGCAATCTGAGCCGGGAGAATCCCCAGGTTATCGCGGGAAACAATATAAGAGCCACCGCCATTGGGATAAGCATGAATGGTTTGTTCGTAAGAAATGGTTAATATCGTTAATAGCGCAACGATACCCAACACCAAAGGGAGCGAATACTGCAACGATGCAATGCCGGCAGCAGCCAACATCATCATCAATTCCTGTGGGCCGTATGCCACAGAGGAAAGCGCATCGGAAGAAAAAACAGCCAGACCAATTAATTTGCCAATCGTCTGGTGCGGAGCATCTGCTGTTTGTAGCGGTTTACCGATCAGCCAGGTGGTAAATCCCCGGCGGGGTTTGAAATCTGTATTGCGTACCTGTACGGTCGTCCCGTTCTTATCGTCTATCGTCATTTAAGCCTTGTCCTGGAATTGTTAAAGATCAATTCCATCTCACAAAGGGAGGGATTATAAGCCCCAGCTTATTTAAAGTCAATGATCTCAGCCTTCTCATCATAACCATTCATCGTCTTTTTACACGTGGATGGATGCTGGTTTGCATTAAATTCAGAATAATTATAATCGGATTTCAGGGCTTTACAGGGACGAGTTGGGAGGGGAGAGGCGAAAGAAGTTTAGTGTCGAGGATTAATCCAAATCATTACGATGATCAACGAAATGAACCCATCGAAAATTGTTTATTTTATCCCCTATGCTATCCATTGTAATCGGAGGAATCTTGGGTAGGGCAAGGTGCAACGCACTTTTGGATTATGGATT